>Ga0315277_10000038_pt1 | contig 188130 bp, 178 predicted proteins | sample YL17G05_15_MG_FD_203695 | JGI IMG/M metagenome (GOLD analysis project Ga0315277, IMG submission 203695) | Sediment microbial communities from Yellowstone Lake, YNP, Wyoming, USA - YL17G05_15 | ecosystem: Environmental > Aquatic > Freshwater > Lake > Sediment | place: USA: Wyoming | collected...
TGCACGTCCAGCCCTATGTATAGCATGGCCTACTCGCCTCCGATTCGTATTGAGGCACTGGGAATCCAACCTCGTTGCTACGAAATGGCGAGTGGCCTCTTCTACATACCATCCCTATGGGCTTTTCTCAGGCTGCCCTGGATGGACCGAAACCCGATTACACTGGCTGCGCCTAGATAGCTTTTTGTAAGAATAGCGCATTCGAGAGAATGAGGCCACATGCAGGACGTCTGGGTTGAGAAGTACAGGCCAAAGAGGCTCACCGAAGTCATCGGTCAGAAGAACATCATCGAGAGGCTCTCCACATACTCCAAGACGCGGAGTATGCCCCACATGCTCTTCGCGGGTCCTGCGGGTTCCGGGAAGACAACTTGCGCGATCGCCCTTGCTAGAGAGCTGTACGGAGAGCGCTGGAGGGACAGCCTGATCGAGCTCAACGCCTCTGACGAGCGCGGCATAGACATCGTCCGTGGCAAGATCAAGGATTTCGCCAGAGCAGCGTCTCTCGGCGGCTCGGATTTCAAAATCATCTTCCTCGACGAAGCGGACTCTCTCACCACTGACGCGCAGGCAGCGTTGAGGCGAACCATGGAACGCTACACGCAGACATGCCGGTTCATTCTCTCGTGCAACTACTCTTCCAAGATCATCGAGCCGATTCAGTCAAGATGCGCCGTATTCAGGTTCAGGCCGTTGGCGGAATCGGACGTGAAGTTGTACCTGCAGAGGATTGCCAAGGCGGAGTCGGCCGAAGTCACCGATGACGGGTTGGCGGCGATATGCGAACTCGCGAGGGGAGACTTGAGAAAAGCCACCAACATACTGCAGGTCGCGGCATCTCTTGGCAAGCGGGTGGATCAAGACGCGGTCTTCGAGTCAACCGAGAACATCAAGCCGTCCGAGATTCTGGAAATGTTGAAGACCGCGCTTGGCGGCAACTTCACGGCGGCGCGTTCGCGCTTGGACGAGATCATTGTGAGACACGGCCTTTCGGGGGAGGACATAATCCAGGGGATTCACAGGGCTGTGTTCGACCTGCCCGTCAACGAGGACGCCAAGATAAAGCTCGTAGATCGTGTTGGTGAAGCCGAGTTCAGAATGATATCCGGATCGAGCGACAGGATCCAGCTCGAGGCCCTTCTGGCCCACTTCGCAAACGAAGGCCGGAAGATGAATTGACTGCCGCTGGCTGAGGTGCGTAACGGTTATATACGGTGTTCCTCTTTGAGGCGCCCGAGGAGCGCATATGGCAAGATTCCCAGAGGCCGAGCAGCGGAACCTCGTGAAGAAGGTCTGCATGAACTGCAACGCTAGGAACGCTATCAGGGCGACTCGTTGCAGACGCTGTGGCTATAAGGGCCTGAGAATCAAGACGAGGGAGACCAAGAAGACCTAGGCGGGACCATAGATGCTCATGTAGTTTCTGCGTTTGACGACTGACTTCTGCAGAGAGCGGGCGACTGCGATGACTTTCGCCATCTGTAGGAGAAAAAAGGGGTGGAGGGGACTCCACCGCAGTTGGGCATCACCCTTTGGTTACACCTCTCAACTTCCTTCAGAAGAGCGTGTTTTGCCAAAATGGCAGCCGACATTCCCGTTTGCTGGTTATAATCCTTTCCATGATTATGCCCTTCGGAATCGCTATTATGCTACAAGAGTAGGATTCTAAGTGGCGCTTTTCCGAATAGGATACCTTTATTTGCATTTTGCCAAATACCTCTGGTCAATGTGGAAATTCCTCGAGTCTGAGATGTTGGTGATCCTCGGCCTAACTGAGGATGCCAACAGGACTGATCGTGAGATTGCAGATGCCTACGGCCTGAAGAATGGCACGGTCTCTTCAATCCGAAGACGGCTGCTTGACGCAGGGGCGATCCACTATGCATACGTTCCTGCGTTCAACAGGCTTGGATGCGAGTTGATGGGGTTCCATTACGGAACGACCGACCCTGCGGTTCGCTCGGATACGAAGGTCAGCCACTATATGGAGTTCTGCAACAGGACCCCTCAGGTCTTCTCAGCGCTCATAGGTGGTGGTTATGTCGTCTTGTACACCGTGCTCAAGAATGCCACAGAGTATGGATCTTGGATCCAGCATCACACGAAGTTCTTCACAGGAGCGAAGCGAGGATCCAAGGCCAAGCTCGTCAACACCGCATTCCCACATGAACTGTCCAGGGGCACCTACGTACCGCAATTCGCTCCCATCGTCCATAGGTATTTCGAGCTCGACGTGCCGAAGCCAAAATCGAGAGTGCCGGCCAGAGCGAGTGTCGATCGGGTCGAACTGAGCGAGACCGAGAAGGACACAATCATCGCGATGGTCGAGAACCCGAGTGCCTCGGACCGGGAGATCGCATCAAGAGTCAAGCTCTCGAGACAGGCGATAACTCGGATAAGGAGCAAGTTCACGGAAGAGCGTCTTCTGACGAAGATATGCATTCCCAGACTATACCGATGGGGGTTCGAGATCTACGCCGTGGCACATCCCCAATTCAGTATGGAGTACCCCTGGGACAGGAGGATGAAGAGCCAGCCGAGGGATGTCACGGACCTTTCCTTCTTCACCGTATCAAAGGCAGACGAGGCTGTAGCCAACTACATGATCGCGAAGTTCACTGAGTACTCTGAGCAGCTTGAGAGCATACTGGCATGGTACCACAGAGTCCGTGCCTTAGAGGGGAAGCCTGAGGTCATCCTCTTCTCCCTGGAGAGGTCCACGGAACTGAGGACGTTCGACTTCTTACCTGCGTTGCGCAACCTATTCGGACGAATCCCTCGACCCAGCGATTCAACAAATGGTGGCAATCTGTAAATACCATCTGGACGATATTGTAGGGCAAGGTGATATCATCAAAGTAACGCCCCTTATGGCTAGCAGGTGGGTGAAAGCCGTATTCTTGGCGATCCTTGGGATTGTCATCCTCCTGTATGCAGACAGGTTCGTGGATGAGCTTCGCAGCAATATGCAGGACAACTTTGATGTGGCCTTCACATGGACTTGGGACCTTCTCATGATACTGCTCTGGATTCTCGTCGCTTGGCTGTTCGTAGACGCTGCGCTCACGGTTGCGCTCAGCTTTTCGGAGCACAGGGTGACCCTCTGGGACCTGATGCAGCGGATTGAGCGGATCGAGAAGAAGCTCGGCATTCCTCAGCCGAAGGAGACGCCCAGTAAGGCAGTCGCCGATGAGGAGATCGAGGCCGTAGTCGAAGAGGAAGTCCCTCCGCCGCCCAAGGAGTGATCTGGTCTCAGGCGGACATCACTTCTTTTCCGCCTTCTTCTTCTCCTTCTCCACCTTCTTCGGACAACTCATGTTCAGGCAGAGCGTCCACTGTCCTCTATTGGCCTTGAGCACGTTGATAATGGGTGAACCACACGAGTCGCATGCGTTGCCCGTCGAGAGGATCTTGCCCTGTTGGGGGAGCGGGTACATCACATTGCAGTTGGGGTAGCTCGAGCAACCGGCGAACCGCTTGCCCTTTCTTGACTGGACGATTCTGATGTCACCGCCGCAGCTCGGGCACTTGCCGATAAAGCGCTCCTTCTGCGCCCCCGGGCATTTCGGGTCGATGCATATGATCGTCGGGGCTTGCCCCTTGCCGACGGTCTTTATCTTGGGCGCGCCGCAGACATCGCACTTCGTCTCTGTTGCGAGTATCAGGAGTCCGTGCGGCAGGGGATATGTGTTCTTGCACTCGGGGTAGTTCGAGCAGCCGACAAAGAAGCCCCCCTTGGCTCGTATCTGCATCAGATGCCCAGTGCCGCACTTCGGGCATGTGCCCAGAGTGTGCTGCTCCCGGAGAGCCTTCTTGATGTCGTCCCCGATCTGCTTCTTGTTCTTCTCGAGGATGTTCATGATGTCGTCTAACATTGCCTGGCTCTCCTCGACCACCTCTCCCTGCTCAAGCTCACCGTTCGCGATCATGTCCATGTCGCTCTCAAGGTGAGAGGTCATCTTGGCGTTGGTGATGTCGTTCGCGTGCTGCTCCAAGGCGGTTATCACCGCGGTGCCGCTCTCCGTCGGTTCGAGGATTCTCGCTCCTTTCACGAACCGCCTGTCAAATAGCTTCTGGATGGTCTCGTGCCTCGTGCTCTTCGTCCCCAGCCCTAGGTCTTCCATTTTCTTGATGAGCGAGCCCTGAGAGTAACGGTCGGGCGGGGTGGTCTTCTTCTCGGATGATTGGACTTTGAGCACCTCGGCGCTGTCCCCTGCCTTGAGGATCGGTAGCTGGACCTCCTTGACTCTGAAGTATGGATAGTACTTCCTCCAGCCTGGGGATAGGATCGAGTATCCTTCGCTAACGAACGCCTCTCCGCCTATGTCGAAGTCAACATCAACCGTCCTCGACTTGCAGGGCGGAGCCAGCGTCGCGAGGAACCTTCGAACAACCAGCTCGTAGACATCCCACTGATGTCCCTTGAGATCTGCCTTCGTCGCTGCATCGACCGGATGTATGGGCGGGTGGTCCGTCGTGCTCTTCTTGCCCCTCGTGGGTCGGAGGCTTTCCTGCGACAATACTTCCTCTGCCTCCTTCGAGAACTCAGATCTCTTCAGTCTCTCCAGAATGTTCCTGAGGCTCAGCGAGGACGGATAGACCGTGTTGTCGGTCCTGGGGTATGAGATGTATCCAGATGTGTAGAGATCTTCTGCGATTTTCATCGCCTGCGGCGCGGTGAGGCCAAGCTTGTTCGCCTCCATCAAGAACAGCGTGGTGCTGAACGGGACGGGCCCCCATTCTGTGTTCTCTGTCTCCTTGACATCCTTCACCTGCGCGCTCTTCGCCACCTTCGCCTTGGTCACCGCTGCATGGGCCTGTTCCTTGTCCAAGAACCTCCCGCGCTTGTGAGCAGCCAAGAACTCCGAATCCTTCTTCAGGTCGGCCGACACGAGCCAATACGGAGTTGGCTTGAAGGCCTGGATATCGCGCTCTCTGTCGACTATCAGCGCTAGAGTTGGGCTCTGCACCCTGCCCACCGACAGAAAGTCCTTCCCCAACTGCCCGGAGGCGAGCGATATGAATCTGGTCAGCACGGCCCCCCATGCCAGATCGATCAGCTGTCTCGTCTCGGCAGACGCGGCGAGTTTTCGGTCGAGGTCCACGAGTTCCGTGAACGCCCGCTCAACCTCCGCCTTCGTGAGCGCACTGAATCGCGCCCTCCTCACGGTCTTCTGGGCATTGGCAGAATTGAGGGCTTCCACGCCGATCAGCTCCCCTTCCCTGTCGTAGTCCGTGGCGACAATGATCTCATCAGCCCATGCAACGAAGTCCTTGAGCGCGTTCATGATCTTCTTCGCGCTGGGGTCTACGGTCTTCTCGGGCTTTGCGTATACCAGGTCCCTGGGCGAGATGGCGTCCCAATTGTTGTACTCCGCCGGATAGTCGAGGAGAATGATGTGACCACGGAGGCCGAGAACGGCATATTCATCGCCGCCCCTCTCGAACATGAGTGCTGAGATGCCACCTGTTGAGCGTGACTTCTGAGTATTGTCCGATAGTATCAGAGCGATTCTTCGCGCGGCGATATTCTTCTCCGAAATAATGAGCCGGCGCATTCGAGGTTGGATGATTGCGGGCTTATTTAATGATGGTGGGCGCATGTTTCCGCGTGCCAGACCTCCGGTCTGGCAAGGGAATCAACGGTCTGATCGGCCGCTCACCACTTCTTCTTTCGTCGGTCCAGGATTTCGTTCCTTCTCCTGCCAAGTCCGAGCAGGACGACTGGTGCCCCCATCTGCTTCTCAACGAACCGGACGTACTGCTTCATCTCCTCCGGCAGCGCGGAAAATCCCTTCTGGAGAATGTTCCCCATTTTGGCCGGCTCCACCTCGTCCCAGCCTTTGAGCTTCGCGTACTTGGGCTCGCACTTCTCCAGCAAGCGCAGGTCCGCCGGAATCCTGGTGACCTTCTTGCCGTCAAGGGAGTAGTGCGTGCATATCCTGAGCTCGTCGAAGCCTCCAAGTACGTCTATCTTGGTCAAAGCAATGCCGGTGAAGCCATTGAGCGAGCTCGAGTAGTTTGTGACGACCAGGTCCAGCCAACCACAGCGCCTAGCTCTTCCAGTGGTCGTGCCGAACTCGCCGCCCTTCTCCGCAATCATCTTGCCAATATCGTCCTTGAGTTCTGTGGGAAAAGGCCCTTCGCCCACCCTTGTCGTGTACGCCTTGACGACCCCGTAAACTTCATCGAGGTCGAGCGGTGAGACTCCCGATCCCGACGCGGCGTTGCCCGCGACTGTGGTCGATGAGGTGACGTAAGGGTACGTCCCATGGTCTACGTCCAGGAGTGTGCCTTGGGCCCCCTCGAACAGAACGCGCTTCTTGACGATTGCCTTTGAGACGAGGACACCGGTGTCTGTGACGAACCTCTCCAGGCGCCTGCCGTATCCCGAATACTCGGTCTTGATAGCATCGAGATCCAGCTTGGTCGGGTCGCCATATGCATCGATGATCCTCTGCTTTAGAGGCACGAGGAAATCGAGCTTCTCGCCCAATAGGTCGTCGTCGACGAGGTCGCCCATCCTAACGCCCAAGCGAGCCACCTTGTCCGAGTACGACGGCCCGATGCCTCTTCCCGTGGTGCCGACCCTCGACCCCTTCCTCAGCCGCTCCTCCGCGCCGTCCAACAATCTATGATAGGGCATGATTACATTGGCCCTGTCGCTGATCCTCAGGGTATCGACGCTCACTCCTCGGGACTCGAGTCCATCAAGCTCCTTGATCAAAACGCCCGGGTCAATCACGACGCCGTTTCCGATCACGGCCAGCTTGCCAGGATGCAGGATTCCCGACGGGACATGGTGTAACGCGAATAGCTCCTCGCCTATCTTGACGCTGTGGCCTGCATTGTTCCCGCCCTGGAAACGCACGACCATGTGCGCTTCTTGAGCCAAGTAGTCAACGATCTTCCCCTTGCCCTCGTCTCCCCACTGAGAGCCGATCACGACCAATGAAGGCATCGTATCAAAAAGCACATGCCCAGGCCTGATATTAAATGATTTGATACACGCCGAAGCCTCATCTCTCCCTTGGGAACTTCTTGTATAGCTCCAGCAGTTGTTTCGCTCTCAAATCAGTTTTCACTCCCTTGGGGTCGAAGTGCGTCTTCGAGGCCTTTGCACCGTTGTCCTTGAGGAATTCGATGAAGTCCACGAGTTTCGGAGGAGACTTCTTTGTCTTCCTCGCCAGCTCGTCGAGCACGAAGAACAGCGGCGGTGAATTTGCCTCCTCGCGCCACACATCAAGGATTCTGGCGCAGCGATTCGTCGTTCCGAGGTCGCCGGTCGCCGCCATCGCCTTCATAAGGTCCTTAGAGAGCAGGCTCCCTGTCCAAAGGGGCCCTGCGTCTTTCTGAGAAGTCCTCTCGGCGTGGATACTGCGGTCCAGCGTGGCGCGGTCATAGCTCGCGTGGCCCATCCTCTTGAGAGCGCTATCGGCCTTCGCGGCGCCGTTCTTGATCCTGAAGTAACAGCGGAAGTAGTGGTCCGCATGATAGCAGAGGAGCGGCTGCGCAGCCCTGTCGTGTGTCGCCGCCTGCCTGACGAAGAATCCCACGATGATCCTCAGTCCCGTCTCGTGCGCGAATGGTGATCGGGCAGAGAGAGCACCATAGCGCCTGAGGCTCGTCTTCGGGTAGGCTCCGTAGAGGGGCGCCGTGTCAGTGGCAGTCATGGCGACTATGCCGTTGTTCCTGCAGCTTTGGACCGCCGAGTCGATGAAGTCCACGGGAGAGCCGAACGGGTCTATGTCGATGTAATCGAACTGCTCTTCGGCCAGCAACGCCCTGAGGTCTCTACTCACTACCTGAACATGGCCGAGGCTGTTAAGCTCTGCGTTCTGTTTCATCAGGACCGCTGCCATAAGGTTCCTGTCGTTGAGCACGAAGTCCGCCTTGACTCCGCACTCATTTGCCAGTCTCAGACCCCTTGCGCCGCTCGCTGCGAAACCATCGAGGATTCTATGCCCTTCTTCGAAGACCTCTCTTCCGAACATGACCGAGACGTCCCTGCCGAATTCCATCTGCTTGTTGTAGAACACCTCACCTGTCCTGGTGCCGGGGCCGTTCCTGTTGAAACTCTCCGGGACCAGCAGGTCCGTCGTCCCCTCTTTCACCTTGACGAAACCGGAAGGGATCAAACGTACTCGCCCTTCATCAGCTTGATGATCTTGTAAGGCAACAGGTTCCTGTTTATCGGTGTGACTTCAAGGATCCGGACGTCGTCCCTCCTTCTGATGTCCTGAAGGAGGGGGTTCCTAGACTTCTTGTGGAGTGTGAGGATGATCGGCTTGTCAACCTCCATCGCGTCCTTCACAGCTTTGACGAACTTTTCGGACTCGACCTCCATCTTCCCTACCTCGTCAATCACGATCACGTCGGCGTTCTTGCTCGCATCCACGAGCGCCTCGACGCCAACGGTGTCCAAGCTCTCAAGATTCACGCCGTACTTGCCGACATAGAACTTCGACTCTGTCTCAATATGAGCGAAGACGGCCTTCCTCTTGGTCCTCCAGTCCATCACGTAGAATCCGACGCGCTTGCCGTTCTCGATGATCGGCTCGGTGACCATGCCACCGACAATGAGATTCTCCTCCTCGAGCATCTCGATGACTTTGACGAGGGCCTGAGTCTTGCCAGCTCCTGGAAGGCCCGTGATGCCTACCTTTATTCCCCTCGTCATTGAATCACCAGGCTGCCGGACAAACGGCCTCTGTATGTCTTTTCATATATATAATGAATTTCATAAATCTTCACTTGTTCGGCCAGATGGGATGCTGCACCCCTGCCGCGCAGTCACTTGTCTACGGCCTTCTCGACGGCATCGATGGACATCAGAGGGTAGTTCATTTCCTTGACGAATCTCATCGAGGCTTTGACTCTCGCAGTCTTGTACTTCACGACCATCTTGACGTCGAGCATGTCGCCTGTCAGTGAGAAGTAGTCATATTGGCCGCGCTTGCTCCTGAGCATCGATCTGTCTATTCTCACCTTCACGTTCTCAACAAAGGGTTGCACCATGCTGCCTGCCTCGATCGCCTTTTCCAGAGTCTCGACGTTGTCCGCGCTCAAGGGTACCCCCACGAACTGATGGTAGATCGTTCCCATCTTTATCCCCGCCTCGAAGGCCGCTCTCTCGGAATCCGTGCAGGAGAAGTAGCTATCAGCTCTTGACTCCCTCGATCCTTTCATAAACAGGCCCTCCGACAACGTAGACAAGCGTCAATGCCAGCGCGATGCTCGTGGCGGTACGTGAGAATGCTGTATATAAGGGTTGGTTGTCGACCAGCATGAATCCGACCAAGTATGGCATCACTGCCAGGAGGAGAGCTGCGACGGTCGCAGTCATCATCTTGCCGTGGATTTTTGGGTAAGGTATCTCGGATGCCATCAGGAAGCTCGCGATGAACCCCACTCCCATCGCCAGCCATGGGAACGTCTCGATTGTGAAGTAGAGCCTCTTGCTCTCCACCCCCTCGGAGGTGCCGAACAGGAGGCATGTGAGCACGATGAGAAGGGCCGACGCTGGTGCAGGCATCCCCGCGAAATATCTCAGCTCGTACCCACCAGCGCTGAACCTCGCGAGCCTGAACAGGCCCGTTGCCAGTATCGCGACCGCACAGGCAAGAGATGTGCCGTTCTGGAGCCAGTCACCGCCCTCGTGGTGGAACTCGGCATAGACGAGCAACGCGGGGGCGAATGCGAACGAGATCGCGTCGGAAATCGAGTCGAGCACCTGCCCCATCGAGTGTTTGCTGCCGAACCTGCGGGCCATGTATCCGTCGAGCCCGTCCATCATCATGGATAGGAAGAGCAGGCCCGTCGCCGCGAGGAACTTCTGGTCCAGGATGTATGTGATGGCGATGAACCCGAGCACTCCGTTTGCGAGCGTGAACAGGTCCCCGGGGGAGACCTTACTCAGCGTCGCCATTGGATGCCTCCGCGATTGGTGTCACGCCCGCCCTTAGCCTCTGTCCCTTCTTGGCGACGATCCTGAAAGCGGAGGGTGGAAGGTAGACATCGACTCTGGAACCGAATCGGATGAGGCCCATCTTCTCTCCTTTGTTGAGCGATTGACCAACCTCGACATATGGCACGATTCTCCTGGCAATGGCCCCCGTCATGTGGATTATTGAAACGCATCCGCGGTTGGTCCTGAGCGAGATCTCGAGCCTCTCGTTATGCTCTGTCCTCTTGGAGAATGCAGGTGCGTGCGTCCCTCGCGACCTCTGCTTTTTCTCGACCACGCCATCGATTGGTGCACGGGTCACATGGACGTTTCGCAGCGCAAGATAGGTCGAGACAAACCCCTTGTCTTTGTCGACTTCGCGCACCACTCCATCCGCGGGAGCGACGATTCCGTCCCCGATGCTCCTTCGGGGGTCCCTGAATATGAAAACGAAGAACACGGTCAAGCAGGCGAGAGCCAGGGCGGCATAGGGATATGCCAGGAGCGCGGCGCATGTCGCCCCAAGACCCAATCCGACGAAAGCCCTGCCGCCCTTCGCAATCACGCACAGCACCCTTTCCCTCAACTGCAGCCAATGCGGCCGACGATCATCTCAGCAACAATTTCGCATCGACGACAACGATGCCCTTCTCCTTCACGAAGACAGGGTTCAAATCCATCTCCGCAATCTTGTCCATGTACTTCTCGCCAAGTGCGGATACCTTGAGCAGAAGGTTCACTAGGGCATCCCGGTCCACCTTAATCTTCCTGAAGCCCTCGAGGATCGGAGCCGCCTTGATCTCCCTCAGCATCTCCTCAGCGTCCTCCTTCCTTATGGGCACGATCCTGAAGGTCACATCCTTGTAGACCTCGGTATAGATTCCTCCGAGTCCGAACATGATCGTGAGACCGAACGTCGGATCGTTGATGAGACCCACGATGACCTCGACCCTTCTGTCCTGGTGTGATTCCACCAACAGCAGCTCGTTCGGGAACTTCTCCCGCATCTTCGCGAACTCCTGCTCTAGCTGGTCCTTCATCACGTCGAGCACGACACCTCCCACTTCGGTCTTGTGGAGGATCTTGGGAGAGCAGACCTTGAGCACAGCGGGGAACTTGAGTTTCTTCTGGTCTATCTCCTCAAATTTCCTCACGACCTGGAAATCCGTGGTCGGAATGCCGGAATCGCGCAGGAGCTCCTTGACCTCGTTCTCCGCAAGCGACTTCCTGCCTTCCTTCAGCACGGACTCGATGATCACGGTCTCCGCTCCGAATCGTCGAACGCTTTCGTCATCTTTAACTCTTGCCCCTGGTGTCGAGCGCTTCGCGCCCCAGTTTACCACCAACGCTCAACGCTGACTTGTTCAGGTCATGGGTCGGTTTGGGCACGGATTCTAGGAGGGCCTTCTCGAGCGCCTCGTAAGACACGATATCCGAGATCTCCCTGAAGGCTCCGAGCATGACAACATTCGCGACGATTCGCGTGCCTATGCTCTCAGCCGCCTTGGTTGCCGTGATCTGGAAGAGATCACCATTGGGCCGGTCGAATACCAGGTCCGGGTCGATAATGATCTTGGTGTCGGGCTTGCGCTCGTTTATGTATTTCGCGTACGCCTGCTGGGACATGATGACGAGGTAGTCTGGAATCTCGACGAATGGATAGAGCATCTCCTGGTCGGAGATCTTCACGTCGCACTTCGAGTGGCCTCCGCGCGCCGAAGGTCCGTATGACTGTGTCTGGATCGCGCTCTTCCTCTTTTCCTTGCCGTGATCCCCGACCGGCCGGTCATAGAGTGCAGCGGCCCTGGCGAGTATGATTCCCTGGAGGATGACGCCCTGACCTCCGAAGCCTGAGAACCGAATCTCCTTATTCATGCTTCTCCACCCCTATGAGCTCCTCATAGCATTCCCGGTTCCTGTCCACGAACTCTCCTACTGTGATCTGTCCCGCGAGGTTGAGGTCGACGTGGTCCACCGCAGCCAGTCTCGCCTTGTCCCGTCTCACAGAGCTCTCCTTGAACCAATCCAGGAGCTGTGTGGGGTCTGCCATCTTGTTCCTTCTGCCGAAGTTGGTCGGACATTGGGACACGACTTCCACGAATGCGAAGCCTTTCTTCTGCAGCGCCGTCTTGATCGACTTGGTCAGCTCGTGAACGTGCCTGGTGGTCCAGCGGGCCACATAGTTTGCGCCTGCGGCCACAGCTATCTCCGCGAGGTCGAGCGGATACTCCTTGTTGCCTCGCGGTGTTGTCGTTGATAGGAAGTCGTGCGGCGTCGTGATGGACGCCTGGCCTCCGGTCATGCCATAGATGTTGTTGTTGATGCAGATGACCGTCATGTCGACGTTCCGTCTGCAGCCGTTGATGAAATGGTTGCCGCCTATCGCTCCAAGGTCGCCGTCTCCGGTGAACACCACGATCTTCAGCCCTGGCTTAGCAAGCCTGAGGCCCGTGGCGAAGGCAATCGCCCTTCCGTGTGTGGTGTGCAGCGCGTCCGAGTTGATGTAGAGCGGTATCCTCGATGAACACCCAATACCTCCCACGAACGCGGTCTTGTCCAGGGACATGTTGAGCTCGTTGAAGGCCCTGTAGAAACAGTTCATGACGGTGCCGTTGCCGCAGCCCGGGCAGAACACATGGGGCCATCGGTCCTGCCTGTAGAACTCGAATATGTCCATCATATCGCCCCCATCTCGCGGAGCTTGTGGCGAACTTCGCTAGGCGTCGGTGGCTCACCACCAATCTTCGAAAGCAGCTCCACCTTCTTGCAGCCAGCTTCGAGCGCGACCCGCTTGATCGGCCAGTACAACATGCCCAGGTTCATCTCGCAGACCAGGATCTGCTCGCATTGCCGTGCAACTTCCAGAATTGGCTCTTCGGGGAGCGGCCAGATGCTTTTCAACCGTAGGAGTCCCACCCTATCGTTCGCAGCGGCAATCTCCTTTGCTCCAAGGGCGGCTGAACCGTATGAGATGACCATCGTCTTGGAGCCGGGGCAAATCAGCTCCCACTTGTTGATGTCCTTTCTGTTCCTCAGGATCTTCTCGGAGAGCCTCTTGACTAGTTCTTGGTGGACCTTCACGTCCTCGGGCTCGATTCTCGATGTGTCCGTGTGCGTCATTCCGGTTATCATCGTCTTGTTTCCCTTGCCGAACACGGGGAACGGATGAACAAGCTCGTCGGGGACATCGTACGCTTCGTCTGGCCTCCGGATGCCCTTTTCCTTCCTGTCGATTATCTTGAGCGTCTCCGAGACCCTGAGCAAGCCACGCATGTGGCCTATCTCGGCATCGGACAACAGGAATGTCGGGACGCGGTACTTTTCCGAGTAGTTGAACGACTCCACAGTGAGGTCGAACATCTCCTGGACGGAGGCCGGCGCGAACGCAATGACCTGGTAGTCGCCGTGGGAACCGTACTTGGCCTGCATTACATCGCCCTGCGAAGCCCTCGTGGGCTGGCCGGTTGAAGGACCACCTCGCATGACATTGACCACGACGATTGGCGTCTCGGACATTGCGGCGTATCCGATTGCCTCCTGCATGAGTGAGAATCCAGGTCCAGAGGTCGCCGTCATGGACTTCGCTCCGCCCCAGGAAGCTCCAATCACAGCGGAGATGCAGGCAATCTCGTCTTCCATCTGCAGGAAGACCCCGTCCTTGCCTTGAAGCCTGTGTGCCAGGCCTTCAGCGACCTCAGTAGATGGCGTGATTGGATAGCCAGCAAAGAACCTCACGCCCGAGGCGATCGCCCCTTCCACGCAGGCCTCGTTTCCCTGGAGGAAGTATTCGCCAGCAGCGATCCTCATTTCTTCTTCTCCTCCTCTGTCTCCTCGTGCCAGGATATCGCCTGGTCCGGGCAGCTAAGGATGCACAGCTCGCAGACGAGCTTCCCCGCCCGATTGTGATTGTAGCATTTCTCCGACGAGCTGGCGACCGCTGTGAAGTAGCCCGCTTCAAGGATCTCAGTGCCCTTGGAGTAGCATTTCTTCGGGCAGATGTACACACAGATGTTGCACCCCTTGCATAGCTTGGGGTCTATGACAGGCTTCATCTCCTCTCTTCGGCTGCCATTGATAGGTCGATATTTGAATCTAATTGAGGTAAACAAAATCGCTAAATGGCTGCCTGGAAGTCCTTCGCTCCCGTGTTGTCATTCAATCGAGAGACGAACCCCGGAGCAGTCAATCGAACAGATATACTGGATTCTCGACTCCAGGCGTTTGGAGGAAAGGATTAATACAGTCCTGATGATAACTCGCACCTCGAGAAATTGAACGCTCTTCAAAAGGAGGTACTGGACCTCAAGAAGGAGAAGAACGCCATCATCCTGGGGCACAACTACCAGAGGAAAGAGGTCCAAGAGATCTCTGACTTCCTTGGCGATTCCTACGGCCTCTCCGTTCAGGCTTCAAAGACCACTGCCAAAGTCATCGTATTCTGTGGTGTCGACTTCATGGCGGAATCAGCCAAGATACTGAACCCAGAGAAGACCGTCCTGCACCCGAACCTGAACGCGAAGTGCCCGATGGCCGCAATGGTGGATGTCAAATCCCTGAAGGAGCTCAAGGCGGAACATCCAGGTGCCCCTGTGGTTTCCTATGTCAACACATCCGCTGACGTGAAGGCTGAGAGCGACATCTGCTGCACGTCTGCGAACGCCGTGAAGATAGTCCAGTCGCTCCCTGACAAGAAGATCATATTCGTGCCTGACACGAACCTGGGGCTCTACGTCCAGCGTTTCGTGAAGGACAAGGAGATCGTCTTCTGGCCCGGCTACTGCCCGACCCATGTGAACATCAAGGTCGAGGATCTGAGGAAGCTCAAGCAGCAACACCCGAATGCCGAGATACTGGTCCATCCAGAGTGCACCCCGGACGTGATCGACTTCGCCGATTTCGCCTCCTCAACGGAAGGGATAATCAAGCATGTTGTCTCGTCGGCGAAGAACGAGTTTGTCGTCGGCACCGAGGCGAACATGCTCCACAGGCTCAGGAAGGAGGCTCCCGGGAAGACATTCTACGAGGTCCCGAACGCCACCTGTCCCAACATGAGGGAGATCACGCTAGAGGATGTGAGAGACTCACTCGTCAAGATGCGCTACAAGATCGAGCTGCCTCCGGACATCATCAAGCGAGCGAAGGTACCTCTCGAGCGTATGATCGCGGCGGGCCGATAGTCGATTCTTCTCTATAACGACCCGACAAGTTCGTTCGCCGGTCCCGCGATGAAATAGATGCCAAAGCCGACCATGAGCGCACCGCAGATGATGAACACGATTTCGTGGACGAGCGGGGTCCAGAGATGTCTCGTCCTGAAGACGGCGAACGACGTGAACGAATACCACGCGAGGTCGCAGCTCCAGTGGACCGCGGCGAAGATGAGGACCACAATCGCCCCGAACTCCTGAGCATTCGAGATCAGGAGCGCCCCGACCGTCGCCCACCAGAGGAAGAAGTACGGGTTGGCCGAGGTGGTCAGCGCACCCGTCACGATCGTGCCGTATCGAGAGTCGTCCTTCGCTGCCTCCGTCGTCTCCCTCCTCGACCTGATCATAAGCAGGCCGAGGAACACGAGCAGCGACCCGCCCACGAGCCCGATCCCGAGCTTCACGTTCGGGTCCTTGAAGACATATCCGAGACTCAGGATTATCAAGGCCATCAGCGGGAACTCGATGAGCCCATGCCCCAGGGCGATCTTTATGCCCGCCTTCTGATCGGTATATCCCTTCGCGACCGTCGCAGCGAACACAGGACCCGGCGTCATCACGCCTGAGAATGAGATGACGATTGCGAACCCGATGAAGACCAGTATCTCGCCTAGCTCTTCCACTGTTGGCTAACCGCTGACCCAGATATTTAATCCGTGCCCCGACGGCCTTGGGGAGACGATTCCCATCAAATACCCGGACGACGATGCCAGGGGCACTGTGATGACAAGAGGGTCAGCTGAGGTCCGCAAGGACCTGTGATGAGCCCTATGAGTGCTGAATCGCTGCAATCACCCGAGGCGAGGTCCAAGCCATGACCACACCAAACCGGCATCCGAAGAGACGGCCTCTGGGCATCACCCTCCTCTCAATCTTCGAATTCCTCGTCGGCCTACAGACGCTCGGGGTCGCGCTCGCATTTTTCGCGTGGTCGTCATGGGCGAAGACCGCAGGAGGTCTTGAGACGCTGACAGACATCTTTGGAGCCGACTTGGCCAAGGCCACCAGCGGAATATTCCTATTGCTGGGACTGGTGTACTTCGCGCTCGCGATTTGGAAGTTGCTGTTGTCCAGAGGGTACTTCAAAGGTTATGAGAAGTCTAGACGGGCGGGCCGTTCAGCGGCGGTACTGGCAGTACTCTTCGCAATCATCGGGACCATCTTCTTGCCCGAGAAACTGGTTCCAGGGTCGCCCCTTTGGACGATCATCTTTAACATAGGGATTTTCGCCTATCTTGGCCGGCCAAAAGTCAAGGCATACTTCGCCGGCTGAGCACGGCTTCGAGCAACCTTTGGAACGCCAGTCCTCTCAATAGTGATTCTCAGGGCTGATTTCCAGACCCGCCGCTTATATGCCGGCCGAAGCCGAAAAGGGGGACAGCAACTTCCCCTCTCTCCCTTTTTCTATTTCTGTTCTCGAAGCGGAGCTAGCTATATAGCGTCACGATGTAGTCGATGAACTTGCTCAACGGCATGCCATCGCGCCAGCGCATGATCAGGTTGCCCTCCTTGGATGGCGCTATCTTCGGAAGGCGTGTGTAGACGACCTTGAGCCGTCCGTTCAGGGAACCCACATCAAGCGTGAAGATCCTCCACGCGTCTCCCCTCTGCCGTTTGTACCTGAAGGCGTAGATTGGCATCAGGCCCACCCTCTTGCAGTCGTCGATCATCTCCTGCGCCTGGACGGCGAGCTTCTCGTTCCTGCTGAACCTCAGCACGTCGCTCACGGAGCTCTTCACCTCGATCGGGAGCGCGATGTCAGACCTGATTGCGACAAGGTCCACGCCGAGCGAGCCCGCGCCGCGAATCACCATGAACGGCCTCTCGCAGATCCTGTAATATCCTTTCCGCTCGCCGTTCTCGCAGGTCTTCGTCACGCGCGTGAGGACGTCCTCGTTCGCGCTGAGGATGCCCTTCAGCTCCCGCTCAAAAATGCGCCCCATCGCCTTCATCGACGATATGAGCGGCTGGCATTAAATCATTTTGCGCTGCAATCAGCGACGGCGTTCCGACCTATCTCGTCGTCGAGCACAGCCTCCGGCATCTTGGAGAAGAATCTCGCGGAGGCGGTGTCCGTTCGCTGACCTATGAGGCAATCCATGTCATCCGTCAAGCAGGCGTAGACGAAGTGGAGCCTCTTGATGGACAAGTCGGAGTAACGCCACACGACGTCGTACATTGCAGCGAGATCGAAGCTCCGCAAGATCAGCCCGCACTCCTCACGTGCGACGCGTTTCGCGGCCTTCGCTACCTCCTCCTGGGGAGCGATCCTGCAAGAGGGTAACGACCAGCCCTCGCCCCCCTTCTTCCGCACAAGGGCGATGCCGTTCGGTCCTCGTATCACCAGGACCATCTGGCCCTTGCACGGGGTGTAGTTGAGGTCGGCCTTCCTCGCGCCCATGTCCAGTTCGAACTTTCGCACTTCAAACGTGGGCGTGGACATCGCCAGGCGGTCGATCTCGTCCGCCGTGGGTAGCTCGATGAGCATCCTCTTGTGCGCCCGGTCTAGGGAACGAGCCTCGCCCTGTCTCTCGGGTATAGCACAGCCTCCCTGATGTTGGGCAGGTCCAGCATCTTCTGGACGTACCTCTCGACCCCGAAGCCGAACCCTCCGTGCGGCGGCATGCCGAACCTGAAGGCCTTGAGGTAGAAATCAAACGACTCCTGGCTCAGGTTGTTTTCACGCATCTGCTCGGTGAGAACGTCGTACCTGTGCTCCCTCTGTCCTCCGGAGACGACCTCCTGTCCCTTGTAGTCGAGGTCGAAGTACCCCGTCGTCTCTGGGTTCTCGTCGAACCGCTTGGCGTAGAAAGTGCCGCGTTTAAGAGATGTCGGAAACTCGGTGATGAAATAAAGTTCGCAGTTATTCTCCCGCTTCATGATGTCCCCGAGCGCCTTCTCCCCCTCGGTCCCGAGGTCCTCTCCATGCTCGATTTTCATCCCGCCTGCATTCAGCATCTCGATGGCGTCCCTGTATTTCACGCGCGGGAACGGGGTCGTCGGGACGTCGACCTTGACTCCCAACCTGTCGAGCTCCACCTTCGCGTGTTCGCGCACGTGCCGTAGGCTGTGAACGACGATGCCTTCCGCGACCGCCATCACGTCCTCCGATGACTGGATGAACGCGAGTTCCACGTCCAGGGAGATGAACTCCGCTATGTGCCTGATGGTGTCCGATGCCTCCGCCCTGTAGGCTGGCGCGATCTCGAATATCCTGTCCAGCCCCGTCGCCATCAGGTTCTGCTTGTAGAGCTGCGGGCTCTGAGCGAGGTATGCGTTCCTGTCGAAGTACTTGATCGGGAAGAGCGTCGACCCTCCCTCTGCGCCAGCAGCGACGATCTTTGGCGTGCTGACCTCCACGAACCCCTCAGACAAGAGGTACTTGCGGATTCCTTCGAGCGTCCTGGACTTGACCTGGAATATCGCCCGTATCTCGTCCTTGCGAAGGTCCATGAACCGGTTGTTCAGGCGGGTGTCGAGGTCTGCCCCGACCTTGTCTATGACGCCCAGCGGCAGGGGCGTCTCGGCCTTGTTAAGGACGACTATGCTGTCAGGGAGGATCTCGAATCCGGCCCTCGCCTCCTTGCTCTCTTTCACCGTCCCGGTCACGAGGACCGCGGACTCCCTCGGGATCGAGGCCGCCTGTTCGAAGAGCTCCTTGCTCTTCTTCTTGAGCGTCGTAATCTGTATCACGCCGTACCTGTCCCTGAGCTGAAGAAATGAAATCCCGCCGAGGTTCCGCAGGTCCTGGACCCAGCCGCCTACTGTCACCTGCTTTCCGAAGTGTGTGCTGGTGATCTCAGTGGAGTATGTGATGTGCTGCCAAGAGGGCAATGGGTTACCACCGTGCTCGCGTAACCTAGTCGGAGGTAATAACGGTTTTCCTGGACGGCTGCGACATCACGGCAAGTTTAATCAGTTGGATTGCAGTCCACTCTCTTCAGGAGCCCGCCAACGATGCAGCTCATCACCCTTATCTATGTACTGCTGATCATCGCCTTCGCCAAGGCGCTCGGCGAGCTTCTGTCCAGAGTCAACCAGCCGGCCATCGTAGGCGAGCTGCTCGCAGGCATCGTCATCGGGCCTGCCATCCTCGGAAGGGTCTTCCCCGCCCTTGGGGAGATGTACGACATCACCTCCGAGCCTGGCAAGTTCATCTCCGACCTCGCTGACTTCGGCATGCTCTTCCTGATGCTCTACGCCGGCCTCGAGTTCTCCGGGAAGATGCTGAGGGCTTCCTCGTGGCTAGGAGGGACCATAGCCGCGTTTGGAGTAGCGATCCCGTTGGTGATCGGTTATGTGGTCGGGTACATGCTGGACCTCCGCGGCCTGACGCTGGCCTTCGTAGCCGTCGCAATGTCCGTGACGGCTCTTCCCGTCACGGTCCGCGTGCTCAAGGACCTCGAGGTCCTCAAGACGAAGACCGCGGGCACGATTGTGAGCGCGGCACTCATCTCCGATGCTGGTCTGCTGCTCGCGCTCGGTATCATACTCAGCAGCGTCGGCGGAGGCGCCTCCCCCGAGAACATACTTGTGCTCACGGTCGGTTTCATTGGCTTCTTCGTGGCGGCCGTCCTCGTGGGCCGCTACGTCGTCCCGCACGTCTACCAGTTGCTCCGATGGATGAGGACGGGAGAGGCGGCGTTCGCGGTCGCGATCGGTTTTGCCATCGCCTTTGCGATCTTGGCTGACTGGGTGGGATTGCCAGCCGTAATCGGCGCATTCATTGCCGGCCTGCTGCTCAGGCAGACCGGAACCGGCCTGAAGACCTGGGTGCGCGTCCAGGACGTCCTCTCGGCGGTGACCATGGGCTTCTTCGCGCCAATATTCTTCGTCCTGATTGGCTTCACGGTGGATTTCGACGCGGTTGCCGACTCGTTGCCACTTTTCGCGGGCGTGCTGGGAGTCGCAATCGTCGGGAAGCTCGTTGGCTCCTACGTCCCTGCGAGGGCGGGCGGGCTCGGGCCCAACGAGTCGGTTGCGGTCGCCTCCATGATGATGGGCAAGGGCGCAATGGAGCTGGTGTTCGCGCGGCTCGCGATGGAGACGAGACCGGCGCTCATCGGGCCAGACCTCTTCTCCGTCCTTGTGCTGATGGCGTTCGTGTCGACGATGCTCGCGCCCATCCTGTTCAGGATATACTACAACCGCGCGATAATCTCGAACGAGATATCCGGGAAGCCTGTGGAACAGGTCGATCTGGACGTCGTCAACCTCTGACGCCGAGCCTGCTCAGGTGCTTCCTGTGACGGCCTCATTCTCATGCATCGAGCCGTTCTTGTTCGCAACTGCTATCCCGACCACGATTATGAGACCACAGAAGACAGTCCAAAGCGCGACCTCCTCTCCCCTGAGGATCCACGCGAAAGCCGAAGCGAACACAGGCATCAGGTAGATCAGGAAGGCCATTCTGGAGACCTCTTCGTGTTCGAGCGAGCGGAGATAGAGGACTGACGAGGCTCCGGCGCATAGGAGGCCGAGGACCGAGAGATTGAGCAGTGACGAGCTGGTCATTACCGATTCCGAACCGGCCTCGAATGGGACCACCAGGCCCAGAAAGAGGGTGCCAATGACCAGCGATATGCTGATGATGAGCATCGGCCTGTTCCTTTCGAGCATCCGCTTGGCTGAGACCCACGCAAGACCATACGATGTCGCGGACACCAGGATCAGGATGTTGCTAACGAAGTTCGCGTCATCCAGCGAGAGCACTCCGCTGGCGACCAGGAGGATCGTCCCGGCCATGGCGATCAACGTCCCCACGGCCTTCTTGCGTGTCAACGCCTCCTTGAGCAACAACACAGCGAACACGAGGGTCATGACCGGCCCGGATGACTGGATCACGGACGCTATCGATGATGTCCCGTGCTCTAGGCCAATGTTCTGAGCGATGTTCGGTATGGTGACGTACAGAATGCCAAGGGCCAGCAGTGGCCTCCACTCGTTCCTGATTGTGGAGACTACCTCACGCATCGGATACGTGATGAGGACGAACGCCATCAGGAATGCAGAGGCCAGGACGAACCTGAGAAAGCCCAGCATGATGGGTGAGAAATCCTCAAGGCCTATCTGGATCAGCGGGAACGCAAGCCCCCAAAGGATCACGGCGGAGAGCGCGGAGGCCGAGTCCTTCCAGAACCGCTTGGAGTCACTCATCCATCCCTGGGCGAAGGCGAACAAGGATTTGAGCCTCTGGTTCCTACTTTCCGCGATTGGACGACGCGTCGCCCAGGAGCGGTCGCTCAGAATCAGGATGGAGGCTTGCTCGCGTGATTCTCCCTTGGCTGCCCCTTGTGGATCAGCTCGAGTCTGTGTCCTTCGTCGTACAGGCACCTCACTGCCTTCGCCGCCCTCATCGCAGATGAGTACACAGGTATGTTCTTCACCCTGAGCTCCTGCACGACCTCGTCAATCTCGGGACCGCCCACCCAGCAGGCGACAATCGGCTTCTTGAGATTCCTCTTCTCCTCGACCAGCTTGATCACCGCACCCACATATTCCCTGGGCCTCGCTATCCCGGCGTGGACGCACACCATTATCAGGGAGTCGACGTTCGGGTCTGATAGCATGATACTACCAGTCGCGTGATACCTGTGGAACCTCGCGTCTCCGGCGACGTCCACCGGGTTCCTCGCGGTGGTGATGGACGGAAGGTGCGGACGCAGGGCGTCTACGGTCCTCTTGGCCAGGTTCGGCACCTTCAATCCGATCGACTCGCACCAGTCCGCGACCATGATGCCCGCTCCGCCTCCGTTCGAGATGATCCCTACCCTGTTGCCCGGAGCAGGCGGCTGGTACGCCAACGCTCGGGCGAAGTCGAACAGTTCGATGACGTCGAACGCTCTCTGGATGTGAACCTGCTTGAAAGCGGAGTCGTACACGGCATCCGAGCCGCTCAGGGAACCGGTGTGGGTGGACGCGGCCGCGGATCCAGCCGCGGTCCTGCCGGCCTTGATGGCCACAATCGGCTTCCTGCACCTTCTCGCCGAGTCGAGGAACTTCTTGCCGTCCTTGATGCCCTCGATGTACATCGCGATGACCTTGGTCGCCGGGTCCTGGTCGAGGTAGTCTATCAGGTCCGCGTCGTCGATGTCCGCCTTGTTGCCTATGCTGATGACCCTCGAGAGGCCGATGTACTCACCGTTCGCGTAGTAGATCATGCCGATGCACAACGCGCCGCTCTGGCTGATCAGCGCGATCTCGCCAGGCCGAGGCATGCCGAACACGAACGCGGCATCGAGGTTGTCGATTGGGTCCTTGTATCCGAGCGTGTTCGGCCCGATCAGCCGGATGCCGCCCTTCCTGGCGATCTGAAGCACTTCTTCTTCGAGCAGCCTCCCCTGCTCTCCCGTCTCCGCGAAACCCGATGAGATCACTATCGCGCCCTTCACCTTCTTCCTCGCGCACTCCGTCATGACCTTGGGCACGAACTCCGCTGGCACGGCGATTATTGCGAGGTCGATGTCCTCCTTCACCGCGAGCACGCTGGGCTGCGTCTTGAGACCCATGATCTGAGGCGCTTCTGGATTGATGGGGATTACCTTGCCTTGGAACCCTTGAACCAAGATGTTCTGCAGAATTTCATAACCGATTTTGGAGGGGCTCCTGGAAGCGCCAATGACGGCAATGGTCTTGGGCGAGAAAATCGGCTTGAGCTCCTCGACAACCCCCATCGGTCACTCACTCGCGAGCGGAAAAGAGCCCTCTGTTCGCTTAAGCTTTTGCACTGGACTTGATCCCGTGTCACCTCAAGCCAACGAATCTGTTCAAGGTTCTCAGCGCCATCAGCGTGATCGAATAGCCTGCGGGATGACTTTTCGACCACCCGCTCGATTTCCTACAGATCCATTTTCGAGAAGTCTGAGGGCAATACAAACGATTCATGCTTTCGCCGGAATGATGCGAATCGGCATTGGCCCCTTGCCACTGCAGTCTGGCCAGGGCGAGACTCCCCTACAGTTACCCCCTCCTCGCCCCGGAAACGGTTAATATATGTCTAGTATCTTATCTGTCGAACTCAAGCCACGCTTGTTTTGAGCGCGTGGGGGAAATCCAAATGCCAGAGAAGGTAACGGTATCACTGATCAAGGCTGATGTAGGATCCGTCGCGGGCCACTCAAGGCCGCACCCGAAGATGATGGATGCAGCTACAGACACCCTCGGAAAGGCCGTAAGGGACGGCCTCCTGAACGACTATTATGTCACGCGGTGCGGAGACGACCTGCAGCTGCTCATGACCCACAGGAAAGGAGAGAACAACAGGGAGGTCCACGAGCTCGCATGGAATGCGTTCATGTCGGCGGCAAACGAGGCCAAGAAGATGCACCTCTATGCCGCGGGACAGGATCTCCTGTCTGATGCGTTCTCCGGGAACGTGAGGGGCCAGGGGCCAGGGGCGGCAGAGATGGAGTTCGAGGAGCGCCCGACGGAGCCGATGCTCGTGTTCATGGCGGACAAGTGTGGCCCTGCGGCCTACTCGTTGCCGATCAGCAAGATATTCATGGATCCGTTCACGACCACGGGCCTCGTGATAGACCCGCGAGGACATCTCGGATATGACCTCGAAATCGTCGATGTCGTCGAACACAAGAGAGTCCTTATGAGCTCTCCACAAGAGATGTACGACATCCTCGCTCTTATCGGGGACACGACCCGCTACGCCGTGAAGCGCGTGTTCCACAGGACCCTGGGCATCGCTGCGGTAGTGTCGACTGAGAAGCTCAACATCCTGGCCGGCAAGTACGTGGGCAAGGACGACCCAGTGATGCTGGTCCGGTGCCAGTCTGGTTTCCCTGCGGTTGGTGAGGTGCTGCAGCCTTTCGCTTTTCCGCAGCTCGTCGCAGGCTGGATGAGGGGTTCGCACTATGGCGCGTGGTACCCCTGTGCAGTGGACCAGTCGGACCCGTCCTACTATGACGGACCTCCGAGGGTGTGCTCGCTGGGCTTGCAGATCACCAACGGCAAGATACAGGGCTGTGAGGCGCCCGGCAGCAAGCCTGGCGATCACAAGCCGATTGATTACTTCGCCGGCAAGGAGTGGGATCCGGTCCGCAACAAAGCCATGCAGGTTTCCATATACATGAGGGGACACGGACCTTTCATGCCGGGGATAGTCGCTCCGGAGGAACTAGAGTACACGACCAGGCCCGAGGTACTGAAGAAGCTGGAACCGAGGATGAAGCCTCTTGAATGAGGGGGAAACCTTGACCTTTCGGAAGCCTGTGATCGTGGTCAACTTCAAGACTTATGTCGAAGCGAGCGGTCCGGGAGCGCTGGAGCTCGCCCGCATATGCGACGATGTTTCGTCCAGCACGGGAGCCTCTATCGTCATTGCCCCCCCCATGATGGACCTCGCACTAATCGCGTCGTCCGTGAAGGTGCTGGTTTTCGCGCAGCATCTGGACAGCGTGCCATCAGGAAGCACGACCGGTCACGTCACGGTCGAGAATGCCAAAGCATCTGGAGCAAAGGGCACGCTGATAAACCACTCGGAGAGGCGTCTGAGGATCGCCGAGATACACGAGCTAATTGACCGGTCCCGTACCGCAGGCCTTGCGACAATCGTCTGCACGAACAACCTCGCGGTGAGCAAGGCTTGCGCCGCCATGGAACCCGACTTCGTCGCTATCGAGCCGCCAGAACTGATTGGCGGCGACATCTCCGTGACGACGGCGAACCCAGGGATCGTGGGCGACACAGTGAATTCGATAAGAAGCATTAGCAGAAGCGTGGGCGTCCTGTGCGGCGCCGGCGTCAAGAACGGGAAGGATGTCCGAAAGGCCATTGAGCTCGGGACAGACGGCGTTCTTTTGGCCAGCGGCGTTGTCAAAGCGAAGGACCGTCGCGCAGTCCTCATGGATCTGGTCTCAGGACTCTCTCGATAGACGAAGCCTAATTGTAACAGTCTGCATATTCTTGTGGGCGAGAGCTGCGGAGCCTGATGCGGTGCAGGCGCTCCAAAGCGGTGTCAACGGCCTTGCTTTTCCTATTGGTGGTGCTTGCGCCGCATCCATTCCCAGAACAGGTCATCGAACGCCTGGTCACGAGTTCCTACGCTGCTAGCGCTCCGCTCATCTCCGAATGCTATCCATTCGCTCTCTCGGGCGATGAATACCTCGCAATCGAGTGCTCAGACGGACCTGTCATGAATCTGAAGGGGTGGGCAATCACCGACTGCGAAGGCACCCTTCGTTTCGTCTCTGATTTCTTCTTGGCCCCCGGAGTTCCCTGCACGATCTCGCGCAGCCTCGCGTCTTTCATGTCGGCGTTCGGGAGATCCCCCAGCATCGCATTGGACGATACGGGGACAGCAGGCAAACTCGACGTCTCAGGGACGTTCAGGCTTGCTGATGGCGGCGACTCATTGGCCCTCTTGTCCCCTGCGGGCTCGACCGTGGATTTCGTAGTCTATGGCAACTGCACCGAACGCTCAGGCGGCTGGCTGGGCGTGCCAGTCCCAACGCCTCGAGCTGGCGAGGTCGTCAAGCGAGTCCGGCTGGAGAGCGGTCTCGTCGACTCCAACTGCGCTGCCGATTGGACCCCGTTCAGGGAGTTCAAGTACGGTTACACAGACTTCGCCCGAGGGGAATTCGTCCTTCCAGCAGGCGCGGTTAATGCATTCACAAGCCCGGATTGCTCCCTCACAGTCGTTCTTGAGGCACTTAGTTGTGCGAAGTCGGTTGTGAGGCTTTGCACGTACGAGATTTCCTCCTCGACCGTAACATCCGCCCTGCTTGAGGCGATCGGTCGAGGCGTCAGAGTGCGCATCCTCGCTGAGAGCGTGCCAGCAGGTGGGATGGATGATGACGAGATTGCCTGTCTCTCGGTCCTCTCACAATCCGGGGCGAATGTCCAGATTCTCGTTGGGAACGCCAGCAGGGACATCGTTCGTCACGTTGGAACGCTTCATTCGAAGTACTTGGTCATCGACGATTCGAGAGTGATTATCCTCTCAGAAAACTTCGTGGAAAGTGGCTTGCCAACGGACAGGCTGTTCGGCAACAGGGGCTGGGGCATTTCCATGTCTGGCAATGAGGTCGCGCAATATGTGTCTGAGATCTTCGATTCCGACGCAAGGCCGACCAGGAAAGACGTGTCCAGCTGGACGTCGGACTCAAGATTCGACAGCTCCGCCACGCTCCCGTCGATCAACCCGAGCCGCCACGAGAAAGGTGTCATCGGCCCCTTCACAACGAGTAACCCTGCGCGTATCGCGCTATTTTTGTCTCCTGATTCATCCCTGAATTGGCCGTTTCTCCGACCGTTCCTGGAGAGTTCCTCAGCGGTCAAGATCGAGCAATTCCAAGTGGACCTCGTATGGGAATCGCAATCAGGCAGGGGCGAGACGCAGAATCCATTGCTTGAAGCACTTGCCGAGGCATCTTCCCGGGGCGCGCGTGTCGAGATGCTCCTGGATTCCTCGTGGTTCAACGCTGAGATGAACGGGGCGATCGTGGCAGCTCTTCGTTCAAACGAGACATATGCAGAATCGAGATCTTCCTTCAGACTGCTCGATCCGAGGAGTCCCATCAGCGTACTTCACAACAAGGGCGCGATACTTGATTCGCGGTTCACGTTGATATCGAGTAACAACTGGGTCCACGCATCCTTTGCGAAGAACAGGGAGATCGCAGCGCTCGTGGACTCATCAGAGGTCGCGGGCTACTTCTCGAATGCGTTTCTGCTTGACTGGATCCCCGATGAGACGTCGCCTCTGGCAGATGCCGGACCGGACATGCAGGCGGTGGCCGGTGTGCCGGTCATCCTCTCCGCGACTCGGTCCAGCGACGACCGCGCAATAGCCTCTTATGAGTGGGATCTTGACCGAGACGGGAAGTCTGAGGCAAACGGAACAACAGTTGAGTTCTGCCCGTCCTCGATGGGCGAGCATCGAATTTGTCTCACGGTCCGGGACGCCTGGGGAAACGAAGGGTCGGCATCTGTGAATGTCACAGTTGTGTCGCCGAGTACGAATGCCGGGGATGGCCCGGATAGCTGGTGCTCGGCCCTGGTGTGGACCCTGCCATTGCTCATCGGGACAGCCGCCTTCATCATTCGATCGTGGATTGCACGTCGTCAGAACTTGCCGCCTCGGAAGCTTAATCACTGATGTCACGATTCAGGATGGCGCATGTTCGTGACAAGGCCGTTCTCGCCAACCGACATCCCGCATATCGTGAGCATCGTTAACGTATCGCTGGGCGAGAACTATCCCCCCTCATTGTACCTCACGGTGCAAAACCTGTGGCGTGATGGCTTCATCGTCCTTCTGGAGAATGGAAAGATCGTTGGTTTCGTCGCGGCGGTGCCTTCCGGTTCAAAGATTGCCAGGGTACTGATGCTGGCCGTGCTCCCGGGGCACAGGAAGCGTGCCATTGGGCAGCGACTGATGGGAGAGCTCTATCGGAGCTGCATCATGAACGGGATGGACACGGTCATACTAGAAGTGAGAAAGAGCAACAAGATGGCAATACTATTCTACGAACGACAGGGCTTCTCGGTCAACGGTGAGATCGAGAAGTTCTACAGCAATGGCGAGGGCGCGTACAAGATGATGAAGGTTCTGCAGAGCTGACCTCTGCCCTACTGGTACCCGCGCCTGTCGTCATGGACATGATAGTTCCAGTAGTGGTATGGCGAGGACTCTTTCGTGGATGTGCTCACGTCCGATGACACGCCACCGAGGTAGCTCCCGTACCTCTCCTTGATCTGCTCCTCGACTGGCCGAGCGCGTTTGAGGGCATCCCTGATGTGACCCGCATCGATGAGCTTCGCCTCTTCCACGACCGCGATGTCGCCCGCAGCCCTGAGCAATCCGCCGAGCTCCCTGAGCCTGAGGGTGAGGGACTTGTCCTTGTCGTCGATCACCTTCGCCCTCTTCCTCGCCTCTTCGATGACGGCTGCAATCGCTTCTCGGGTCGCGTGAGGTATCTTCGCGTCCATCACTATCTCCTGGGCTACGAATTGGGCAATCTTGAACCTGTTCTCGTCAGTGTCGGGCATCACCGTCTCCACCAGCACTTCGTAGCCCCCGCCGTTTATCCTTGAGCGGAGCGGGGAGAGTATGTGAGGCAGATCCTGGATGTTGCACGCGGCCACGAAAATGAAGTCGCAGGGGACGTTGTCGACGCGGACGCTTGCGCCGGCGCTCTGTGGGTTCCTTCCTGCTATGGGGAAGCGCTTCTCCTGCATCGCCGTGAGCATAAACCTCTGGAGATGCCCCAGGTGCGGGAGCTCGTCGACGAACAGAACCCCCTGATGCGCGCTGTGTATCGCGCCTGCCACCACGCGGTCATACGGCTGGGTGCCCAGTTGCGGGTGTCCACCATAGGGATCATGGCGCACGTCTCCTAGCAGCTCTACCTCGCTCGCGCCCGTCGCAAGCACGAAGGGATTTCTGTTTATCGACACGATGACCTTCTTCGGACTCTCCTTCTCAAGCTCTCGCCTCTTCTCGAGGGCCTGCTGATCGAGCACCTTGATCATCTCGCCTGAGCGTTCGAACACGACGACCTCTTCCTTCCCGAACCTCTTCCTGGTCGTCGTCACGCGGTCCCGTCCAGCCATCTGTCCCATGGTGACCTCGAACAGGCCACCTAGCAGGTCGCCAAACGGATTGCTGGCAGTGGACTTCACCTGCGCCATCTTCGCCCTCGAGCACTTCGGGCAGAAAGACTCCTTCGGGGAAGAGTAGGTGCCGCAGTTGGAACACCTGTATCCGAGCCGCTCGGCCACGTTGACCGGCGCCTCCTTCGGGTCGATGAACTCCCCCTCGGCGTAGCCCTTCGACTCGAGCTCCTTCTCGACCTCTTCCAAAGCTTTGACCTCTACGAGCGGCCGTTCTGGGTTCTCCGGGTTGTGGACGACTCTGATTTCCTCGGTCGGGCGAGATAAGTGTAGTGCCAGCGCCTGGGCTATCATCGATTTGCCAGTTCCCGGCGGACCGACGAGCAGGAAATGCCGTCTCTGAGACGCAGCGATCCGTGCGAGCCTTACGGACTCGTCTTGGCCGACCACGCGCTCAAGCGGATCCTGAGATATCCTGATGTCCTCTGTCGTCTCGACTTCTTCGAGCAGCTTCGCAGTCCTCTCTGAAGGTACCCTATCGGCGCTCATGAGGTTCCCAGTGCTCAGCTCAGGTCTTCCTTCGTCAAGATCTCAACATTGGATGGGAGCTTGGCGATGTTTCCCAGCTTAACACCGACGATCGCGCTGATATTCTTTTCCACAGCGAGGTCGAGGATCCTCTGCGTGATGATGCCGTCAAGCACTACTGCGGTGACGCCCTCTGCGCCCTCCTTCAGCGTGTCGGCCAGCATGCTAACGTGTACTTCCTTCATCGTGTTCCCAGAGCTGTTCAGCAGCTTCGCCTTGGACGTGTTGCTGAGCTCCTCGAGCACGCCCTTGTACCTTACCTGGTCAGGGTTCAACTTCTTGGAGACCTTCTCCTCGATGGGCTTCGGCCTCGGCTGCTCCTTGTGCCTTCCGCGGTCCTCCTCGTGCTTGTGGCGGTCAGGGCGTTCCTCTTCCCTTCTGCCCCCTTTTTCACCATTCTTTGATTGGCCCGATTGGATATTGAGCATTTCTGCAAACTGGTCCGCGGGCGCCTTGTTCCTGAGGCACTTCACGATCTGCTTCTGTGTGAGTTCCTCTACTTCCTGCCCGGCGGGTGCTCTTGCCACGAAATCCACTTCCGCGACCTGCAGCAGCTCCTTGAGAATCAGTTCGCCGCCCCTGTCGCCGTCAACAAAGGCCGTCACGACCTTCTCGCGCGCCAAGTCGATGATCGTCTGAGGCACATTCGTGCCTTCGACGGCTATCACATTCTTGATGCCATACTTCAGGAGGTTGAGCACGTCTGAGCGTCCTTCGAGCACTATGATCGCGTCGGAATCGTCTATGTTCGGCCCCGCGGGCAGGCGTTCCCTGCCATAGTGGACGACCTCCTCGATCTGCACGGATTGCCTCACGGAGTCCGTGAGGTCGAGTCCGCTCGTCTTCGAGGACTTGATCATCTCGTTGAGCAGCTGCTTCGCGCGCTCGATAATCTTGTTCCTCTTCGATATCCTGACATCCTCAATCTTCTCGATGGTGATTCTGGCCTTGCACGGCCCGACTCTGTCGATGGTTTCGAGGGATGAGGCAAGTATCGCAGTCTCGACCTGGTCAAGGCTGGATGGGACATAGACCGTCCCTTCCGATTTGCCCTTGGTCGAGCCGACTTCGACCTCTATCCTTCCGATCCTGCCACTCTTCTGCAGATCCCTGAGATCGAGTTCGTCTCCCAGAAGTCCTTCTGTCTGTCCGAAAATCGCGCCGACGATGTCCGGTTTCTCCACAATCCCGTCGGTCGAAAGCTTTGCCTGAATCAAGTATTTCGTTGTGCTTGGATCTATGTCCATTGTTCGCACCTCTTGCAGAAAAACAGCTAGCCAACTTCCCCAGGCTATCTGGCTGGGACTCACGGCTTTCGGTCGCAGCCGTCCTGCCTGCGGCTTTTGACAGACATCTATTCTATGGGGAATCGGTCGCCGTTGCGCGGCGGTCTCATCTTCCCCCGGCGACATTCATTTGGTTTATGGGATGATATGTCAGCTTGAGATGGATGCGCTGTTCTTCGATACTGCTATCGCGCCATCGATTAAATACTTTTCCGTGTGCGTTATAAAATTCGTTTTGTCATCAAGCCAGTATGGTCGGGGAACTACCCTCCTGAAACTACGGAAACAAGCTTCAGTTCGTCCCCGTCATTGAGTGCTTCGTCGAGCGGTAGGGGTTCGTCGCCTCTCACCGCGATCCAAGCATCGGGATACAGGCCTAAGGCTCGTATTGCCTCCTCGACCGAGGCGCCCTTCCGCAGCTCGATCACCCTGTGCTCCTTCTTCGTGGGCAGTAGGTGCACCTTGATTTTCATCGTCCTCAGGAGCACGAGATCATCAACAGATAAAAAGCCTTCTTCGAAGCTCAGGGCATTCCTCTGCGGGCTCATGCCAAACGGACTGCGAATCATCTTTCGAAAGCTCCATGGATGCGGCATTGAAAATGACAAATACTTGTCCCGTAATGCGTAAACGGCAATCCAGACAGCTTGCCGAGGTAGCTAAGCTCGGTTTAAGGCGGTAGCCTCGAGAGCTACTGGTGCTCGTCACCACGGGAGTTCAAATCTCCCCCTCGGCGCTCGAGTCGTTAGATGCTAGCACGGGGTCCGTAGCAGCCAGGGTTTGTGCCGGAATGAGATCGAAGGAGTTAATCGCATACATTGCCGCATTCACGGGGCCTCTCGCGGGGAATGCCGTGTTGGCTCTCCTGACGACTCTCAAGACGGAATGGAACATCTCAGTCGAGCAAGTGCTATTGGCGATTCCTGCGTTCATGTTCCCGTTCGCGATCGCCCAGCTTTTCTCAGGGTCGATCTCCGACGCCTATGATCGGCGCTCGACCGTGAGTGCTGGTCTCCTGGTCTATGCCCTGGGCAGCCTCGTTGCAGCCGCGGCCCCGTCATTCGAGATCTTCATGGCAAGCAGATTCGTCCAGGGCCTGGGCTACGCCTTCGTGTCACCGGTTCTCGTGGCCATTCTTTCCGACATCGCAGGACCCTCAAGGCAAGGACTATCCATGGGCTACTATGGCAGCTTCACGAGCGCAGGCGTAGCATCCGGACCGTTGCTGGCTGGAGCGATGTCCGTCATCGACTGGAGGCTGACATTCCTGGCAATTGGCCTCATCTCGGTCGTAGTGCTCTTGCTGTTCCTTCTTGTGTTCGAGAAGGACCGGAAGACGAAGTCACCAGCCACGGTCAAGGCCATTGGCAAGCAGCTGAGCGCGACCATGGGGAACAGGAGCGTCGCGTTGCTCTCAGCGTCTGGCTTCCTGGCCTTCCTTGCCCAAGTCGGGATGATGTCCTTCGTGTCAGATCACCTCGGTTCAGGTGACCTGCAAGTATCAGCGTTGCAGATCGGAGTCGCTCTGGGTCTTTCTGGCATCCTCGGAATCGTGGTCTCCCCGTTCTCTGGCAAGCTCGTCGACGCCAAGGGTGCGCGGTGTTGCGTCACGGTAGGGTTCGTGATCATTGCGACTGGCACTATCATGTTCGTGCCAAGCACCCATTATTGGGAGTTTGTGGTCCTCCTCGCAGCAGCGGGGACCGGGACGACCTTCATGTGGGCCTCGCTTCTGACTATGGTCGTCAGAGCCTATCCCGCTCTCAAGGGCACCTCGTCCTCCGTGTTCAACAGTGCAAGGTTCATGGGATACGCCATCTCGCCCCTGGCCCTCACCCCGGTCTATGTCGCATGGGGCTTCTCGGCCGTCATGATTGCCTCCTCTGCCGTGTGCCTTGTCGCCCTAGTGCTGGCTCTGTCCTCAGACCGCTCTCTTGGAAAAGGGTAGGAATTAACTACGGGCCGAGCTATTCCGCATCCGTCTATGACCGAAAAGAAGATCCTGCTTATCGTCTGCGATGGTCTGTCGGACCGCCCTGTCAAGCAGTTCGAGATGAGGACTCCTCTGCAGGCCGCCCGGAAGCCGGCGATGGACGCGCTCGCAAGACACGGGATGAGCGGCACGATGGATGTCATCGGCCCAGGAATCATTCCCGGGAGCGACACCGCCCATCTGGCCCTGCTCGGATACGATCCCTACAAGGTGTACACGGGCCGCGGGCCGATCGAGGCCGCGGGCGCAGGAATAGCGCTTGCCAGAGGTGATGTGGCCTTCAGGTGCAACTTCGCCACCGTCGATAAGTCATTGAACGTGACCGACAGGCGCGCTGGAAGGATCAAGTCCGGTACCGCGGACCTCGCAAAGGCAATCACCGGAATGAAGATAGAGGGGGTCGAGGTCGTCTTCAAGGAAGGTTCTGAGCACAGGGCCGTCCTCGTGCTCAAGGGTGAGGGCCTGGACCACAGGATCTCCGATGTCGACCCGCATCACGAGGGGAAGATGCTGGAGGCGAGACCGCTCGTGCCAGAGGCCAAGAAGACTGCCATGGTCGTGAACGAGTTCGTGAAACGTTCCCACGATGTGCTTCAGAAGCATCCGATAAACGTCGAGAGGGCAAAGGCGAAGCTGCCTAGGGCGAACATAATCCTGCCGAGAGGGGGCGGGAGTGTGAGGGACCTCGAGCCGCTGCATCAGAGGTACGGCCTAAGCTGCGCCGCAGTCGCCGGCGTGACGCTAGTCAAGGGAATCTGCAAGCTCGTGGGAATGGAAGTTCTGGACGTGCCCGGTGCCACTGGCGGCCTGGACACGGACTACAAGGCGAAGGCGGAGGCAGCGCTCCGCCTGCTGCAGAGCCACGATTTCGTGTTCGTGAACATCAAGGCCGGTGACATAGCGAGCCACGACGGCGATTTCAGGATGAAGGTCCAGGTGGTCGAGAACATCGACATGATGCTGAGCCTAATCCTGAAGGATATTCATGAAGACGTCGTCATTGCGCTGACATGCGATCACTCGACCCCAGTGTCCATCAAGGAGCACAGCGCAGATCCAGTTCCGTTCACTATATCAGGAGGCGGGACCAGGGTCGATGGCATCAAGGAATTCGACGAGATCAGCGCAGCATCTGGGGCGCTGGGGAGGATTCGAGGCATGGATCTGATGCCCACCATGCTTGGGATGGCCGACAGGGCGAAGAAGTTCGGTTCCTAGGACCAGCCTGGCATCAGCGCATCATGTGCCTGCGAGAACCTTGTTGATGTTCGCTTCCTGGACATGGCCGATGACCTTCACGTCAGCCCTCTCCGTGCCTTTGAGGTCCTTAAGCCTGCGCTTTATGTTAACCGCGAGTTGCACCCCTAGTGGACAGAATGGCGAAGTGGGCCTGAATGTCAGACTCACGACCTTCTCAGAGACCTTGAGTTCGGATATCAGACCCATGTCGTAGACGTTCATGTTCGTATGTGGATCTATGATCTCTCTGAGAGTCGAAATGACTTCTTGTTCGGTAGGCATCTGTGGTTCCCTCGCTGCGCTTGTGACTTGCCGGAGCTAGATGGGGGCGCCCAGCATTAAGTTAACGCAGGTCTGGTCTGGTCGCCTGATTCAAGCTAGAAGGGGTTTTGCGATTTGACAGCTACTCTCAGATTGACTGCTTTTGTTTCCGGAAGTAGTCCATCACGATCTTTCGTTGGCCCTTCCTGAGTATCTCGGAGAGGGTAGAGGGTGAAACGTCAAACATTTTAGCCAGCTCCCTGAGACTGATGCGTTTCGGATAGTCGAAGTAGCCCCTCTCGAAGGCGACATGAGTGATCTTGTCCTGTCTGTCCGTGAGGGTCTCTTTGTCGTCTATCTTGGTGAGTTTCACCAGCTCCGCGATCACGCTCTTCGCCTTCAGGTGGTCGAAGATATTCTTCAGGACCTCCTTCTCGCTCAACACGAGCGTCCACTCCACCTTACCGTCGCCCTTCGATTCAGCGGAGATTAGGAAGACGTCTGCATCGGTGAGGATCCTGCAGATTTCGCACCGCGCCGTAGTGACTGCACCGTACAACTTGCCCTTTTCGGTCATTGTGGTGTCGACCTTCGACACCGTCGGGTTCTTCCTAATGTGTTCAAGGACCTCGTCCATGACCTCCTGGGGACCGGCAATCTCCACGAGGTCCTTAACACCTTTTTCCGAAAAAGGTATCCTCTCAATGACCTTGACCGTAACGGGATACTTCTCCGGGATCTCGCTCATCCAATTCTGCGGGATCCTGAGAGAAATGACTGCTTCCATCATCTTCTCGACGTTCCCCCGAATAAGAAGGCTCTGTGTGAGAACGGATTCGCCGTATATCTATCTTGAGGTTTCGGCCTCGGCCCGCACTTTCGGCGCGCCGGTACACTCCCTTATTAGTCGAGTCATCGATTCTTCTCCTGGATGGACCTCTCTTCTTTCACAAGGTCAGCGACGATGACTGACAATTCGTCTCTGTTCGACGAGATCCTGTCAACGGAGGACGTCCGTTCGAAATCGTCTCGATGCGCCTACTGCAAGGGTTCGAAGATGCTGTGCGGGAAAGAGAGTTGCTCCGTGATAGCCCGCTTCTTCTCTAATGCGAGGGCGAAGGAGCGGATTGACCGGATCAATCTTGATGGCTGCTGCCCGCCTAGCGTGTTCGTTGGCCGGATGGGCTATCCCAGCGTGTCCATTGGACCGATGATCCCTCCCTATCACGGGGACACATCGGTGATGGACACTCCTGAGAGATGGGTTGGCCTGCCTATCGAAGACATCATAGACTTCAGATCAAACCTTGTCAGAGGGACCCACCGCGTCGATATCCAGGATGTTGACAACAAGCACAGGCTCGTTAGCCGCACGAGGGAGTTGGCGCTAGCCCGGAACCCGCCTGAGGTCTTCGCTGAGTTCCAGAGGAAGCCCCAAGGGCGACTCACGGTCGATGATGATGTGCAGCCGTTTGGGCCTTCTGCACCTCTCGTCAAGTTCGACGTTGCGAATTTCAGGTTCGACTCGAGACTGGAGAAGGCGTTCTTTGACACAGACCTCAGGGCGCGGGAGGCGATCGTGTCCCTTTACAAGCAAGGTACACTGGTATCGCAAATCCAGAGGGCGTTCAGCGTTGGCTCCTTCGGCGTGGGCAAGCGGAGGCGGTTCGTCCCCACTCGCTGGAGCATCACGGCCGTCGACTCGAACCTTGGTCTTCACATGCTGGAGACGACCAAGGTTCACCCACAGATAAACGAGTACAGGGTCTACGAGACCCGGAGTCTCGACAACAGATGGGCCATTCTCATGATGCCAACATCCTGGCGCTACGAGTTGATTGAGGCTTGGTACCCCAACACTGCCTGGAACCCTCATAGCGACAAGATCGCTATTATGTCGGATTGGGAGTTCTACGATGGCCGCACAACCTACGCAAGCATCGGGGGCTGCTACTATGCAGCTCGATTGGCCGTCAACGAACTGCTGCAGAGGGAGAGGCGTCAGGCTGGAGTGTCCATCCTGAGGGAGGCACATCCAGGCTACATACTGCCAGTGGGCGTGTGGAATGTGAGGGAGAACGTCCGGTCAGCCCTCAGAGCCAAACCACGGAGGTTCGGCACTCTGAAGGATGCACTGACTCACATTTCGACGATAATGGACATTCCAATTTCCAGATGGGTCAAGAACAGCGCGATCCTCAAGGATGCCCTATACCAGAAGCGCATCGATCAGCCGTGGAGTTGATGCCCCTGGAAATCAGACTCATCCAATGCAAGAGCGCCGCGTCGCCTTCAAAACTGCCGGGTCTCGATTGGGCCGTTAACCCGTACAGAGGCTGCTCGCACAAATGCGCCTACTGCTACGCCCAGGACGTGACCAGATTCGAGCTCGGGAAGCCGTGGGGTGAAGTCATAGAAGTCAAGATCAACTTTGTCGAGAGGCTGAAGAAGGATGTCATGAGGGGTGCGGACGGCGTGTATGGCATCGGAACAGTGACTGATCCGTATCAACATACTGACAAGAAGTATGAGCTTACGCGCGGCTGCCTGAGGATCATGAAGGGGGCGAATGCGCGGATCAGCCTCCTCACGAAGTCTGATCTGGTGTTGCGCGACATTGACATCTTGTCGTCGTGGGAAGGAGCAGAAGTAGCCATCAGCATAGGTACCGCAGACGAAGAGAAAGCCTCGATCGTCGAGCCCGGCGCACCCTCCCCACGACGAAGGTTCGATGCGCTTGCCAAATTGGTCGACGCAGAGATAGACACGTTCCTGATGGCAGCTCCGATAATCCACGGGCTCGCTGATGCCGAGGAAGACGTTGCGAAGCTCGTGACGGAAGCGGCTGGAGCTGGTGTCTCAAGGATTATGTGGGACAGGTTCAATCCGAAACCGCTCGCAAGCCGGCGTCTTCGGGACGCTCTCTCTGCTGAGGGAATCCCGCCCACTGCACCTCATTCGAGCAGCGAGGTCCAACGGATCCGCGCTCTGCTGAGATCGGAGTGCATCGCCCGGCAGATCGAGTTGATCGAAGCATTCTGAGGTCGAACCCTCGGTTGAGGAGAAACGCAAATCGAGGATCATTGAGTTTCCTCGAGCTCCAACGGTCCGTCCAGGTGCAGTCTTCTTCGATGTTGTCCTTGACCCTGTCCATTGCGTAAACATTATATAGAAGCTCTATCATACTCGAACTTCGAGAGGCGAATTCTATGATGGGCAATCAACCCATAATTGTACTGAAAGAAGGAACAGAGTCGACGCGCGGCAAAACCGCACACAGCAACAACATCATGGCAGCGAGGGCTGTAGCGGACGCCGTGAAAAGCACCCTCGGCCCAAAGGGCATGGACAAGATGCTCGTGGACGGCATGGGCGACATCGTCATCACCAACGACGGTGCGACGATCTTGAAGGAACTGGATATCGAACACCCGGCGGCCAAGATGGTCGTCGAAGTAGCGAAAACACAGGACAACGAGTGCGGAGACGGCACGACCACTGCCGTCGTCATCGCGGGCGAACTTCTGAAGAAGTCAGAGAGTCTGATTGACCAGAACGTGCACCCGACAGTCATCTCGAACGGTTTTAGGCTTGCCTCACAGGAGGCCGTTAGGGTCCTGAAGGATATTGGATTCCAGGTCTCCCCGACGGACAAGAAGACGCTCAGACTGATCGCGCAGACGGCGATGACTGGCAAGGGAGTTGGAGGCGAGAGGGAGCACCTGTCCGATATCGCAGTCGATGCAGTGACATCCGTAGCAGAAAAGACGGGTGAGAATTACAAGGTGGACATCGACAACATCCAGGTCGAGAAGAAGCACGGCGGTGCAGTCTCGGACACGAAGATGATCAAAGGACTCATCCTCGACAAGGAGCGCGTGCACCCGAGGATGCCCCGCGTGATCAAGGATGCGAAGATAGCCTTGGTCGACAGGGCGCTCGAGATCAAGAAGACTGAAGTTGAGGCGAAGATCCAGATCAGGGACCCGATGCAAATGCAGAAATTCCTCGATGAAGAGGAGAACACCCTCAAGCAAATGGTAGAGAAGGTCAAGAAGTCGGGCGCGAATGTGTTGATCTGCGAAAAGGGCATTGACGACCTCGCCCAGCACTATCTCGCGAAGGAAGGCGTTTATGCGGTACGCAGGGTCAAGAGGTCCGACATGGAGAAGCTCGCGAAGGCCACCGGCGGAAAGATCATCACCAACCTCGAGGACTTGAAAGCCTCGGAGCTGGGGATGGCCGCCCAGGTAGAGGAGACCAAGATCGCGGACTCGGACATGACCTTCGTAACTGGCTGCAAGAACCCGAAGGCAGTTTCGATTCTCATCCGCGGCGGCACGGAGCATGTCGTCGATGAAGTCGAGCGCGCCCTCCACGACGCGTTGAAGGTCGTCGCTGTGGCCATCGAGGACGGCGTCGCAGTCCCAGGTGGCGGCGCACCCGAGATCGAGCTTGCCTTGAGACTGAGAGACTACGGACAGACCGTCGGAGGCAGGGAGCAGCTCGCAATCGAGGCTTTCGCTGAGGCGTTGGAGATCATCCCATGGACCCTGGCGGAGAACGCTGGTATGGATTCCATAGACGTCCTCATCGAGCTCAAGAACGCCCACATGAAGAAGGCTGGAAGGAACTTCGGCGTGAATGTCCTACAGAACAAGGTCTCGGACATGCTCGACGCCAAGGTCATTGAGCCGCTCCGCGTCAAGACTCAGGCAATCCAGTCTGCGACAGAGGTCGCCTCGATGATACTGAGAATTGACGATGTCATCGCTTCAAAGAAGACCAGTCCCGCGGAAATGGGCGGCGGCAGGGGTCCGGGAGGCCCGGGCGGCATGGGCGGCATGGGCGGAATGCCTCCAGGCATGATGTAGAGTCGTTTGCACCCTTTTCGGAGGCTCTTTTGTCTCCAATCGTCCTTTTTTTTCGTACATTGTTTCTCAGCAACAAAGCTAGCGATCGCCCCTGATGGATGCACTGTCCCTGTGAGCGAGGCTTGTTCTGGCTTGGGACCCTATTTCTGATCCATTACCTTGATGAGGTGCCAGCCAAACTGCGTCTTTATCGGTCCGACGATTGCACCTTTCTTCCCCTGAAACGCTGCTTCTTCGAATTCTCGGACCATTTGGCCACGGCCGAACCAGCCAAGATCTCCGCCTCTCTTGCCTGAAGGGCAATCCGAGTGCCTCTTGGCCAGCTCACCGAATTCGCTTCCAGAATTCACTTTTTCAAGCAATTCCATCGCTTTCGATTCGCTGTTCACGAGTATGTGTGCCGCTCTGACCTGTTGCGTCATGGCGGCGATGTAATATCTTCAAGCTTATGAGTGTTCTTCCAGGATTATCGTCCCAAGAAAACGCGCGGATTTCTTGTGCCGTTCTTTGTCTCGTTCGGATCATCATGTCACCTCTAATGCATTGTGCCTCGTTCGAGCTGCGTCCCCGCTGCTCGATGTCTGGGATTTGCATCTAAAACCCCCATGTTCCTTGACCGAATCCGGAATCTGCGTTCATCATGATCGTGTCTGCACAATGTGCGAATCCCGTTCGTAGCGTGCGAGTCTGAGTCTCAATTCTTGTATCTTTTCCTGAGCCTGAGCGGCCTAGTATAGCTCTAATCTATATCTATTCACTCTGGACATTTTCGTAATATAAGATCTAACCACTATTCGTTACACAAGACTGCACTAGGATTCCGTACTGGTCTGCTCGAGACCTTGTGGTATGCAGCTTTCTCGAGCGCTGGGTGGTCTTTCTGAGATGTATCTGGCCTGCGGCCCTGGTGCTTCTCATATTGTGTCGATCAATGGTGGCTCTCTCAAAGTTTGGAATTATGCGGACTCATTGAACAATGGGCTTGCGAACATGCTACTAAGTAGCGTGGAATGGTGTTCCACCGTGCTATTTCTTGTCATAGCGTCTGCCGCCGTCGGACAATAATATATGTCGATGCAATACAAATTATGTTGAAGTCGTCATATAGCATATGTTTATAGTACTGAGCTAAAATGAGCGGGGCATTCTTACCCCCGCAGGGGGTAATGAAGGATCTCTTTTCTCAGAAACGAGGTTTCTTCTGTTCCGTCATGGGGCAAGAGCCATTTTTTTCCTTACCGTGCTAATTTGTAGCATTGAAAACTAGCAACTTCTAGGCTGGGTATTGGTGTAGATAGATGCGTTATGTCGAAAACGGCGACAAATAGGGGATAAGTTGACGCTTTCTACGGGGCCTTTCAGTGTTCTAGTCGATCGAGGGCATTTTGGACCGAAAATGCGACATTTTTATATAGGCACAAACAGATGCTTTGTCGGACATTCGTCCGAAGGTCAAGGGATGGGAACCTAGCATGCGCAAGTATCTCAAACAGGATGAGCTCAAAGCATTGTTGGAGGCACCGAGACGAATGAGAGATCGTCTCTTCATCAAACTCCTTTACGAAACGGGGATGAGGGTCGGCGAGCTCGCAGCCTTGACAATTGGTGACGTGGACCTCGAGGCTGGTGAGATCACCATACAAGAAGCGAAAAGACATGAGGAGGGGCGGAAGGTCCCGCTTGTCAACAGCTGGACCAGGTCAATGCTCCGGGACTACATCGGCACGAGGAAGAACAGGAAGGACCCGTTGTTCGTTTCCAACAAGAGAGGTCCACTATCCAGACGCCAGATCGAGAGGCTGATTTCCAATTACGGATTGAAGATCGGCCTTGACAAGGACAAGAGGCATCCACATGTGCTCAGGCACACGCATGCTGTGTTCGCGCTGAAATCCGGCATCGACTTGCGGACCCTCCAGCAGAACCTCGGCCACTCAAGCATAGAGGTCACTGCAATCTATCTCACAATGGACATCGATGACAGAAAGGAAGAGTATTCGAAGCATCCGTTGCCTGGCACTGAGCAAGCTGTCGCAGCGCACGCAAAGACGGATCAGCTGGGAGAGGCGAGCGCGGTGACCGCGAATCACTCAAGTTCGTTCGTGCTCTCCGATGATGTATAGTTTTGAGATATACTAGTAATCTTGGAAACTACTTTAGATATTCTTTTTTATCTATGATATAAATTGGACCTTTCCGGGGAGGATTCTTCGCACTTTCTTCAGGTGAACGATTAATCTATAATACGCAGGCATCGCTCACGTCTCGAATGCAGCAAGATTGGACTGAAAAGTATCGTCCCAGCTCTCTCTCAGGGATAGTCGGCAACGAGCTGGCCATCAAGTCGCTGAGGCGATGGGCGGATTCTTGGCGACACGGTGCCCCGAGAATGAAGGCGATTGTCCTGCGAGGGGAGCCCGGGACTGGCAAGACCAGTGCGGCACTGGCTCTCGCCAACGACATGGGATGGGACATCATCGAGATGAATGCGTCCGATCACAGAAATGCAGCGTCAATCAAGAGTGTGGCCGGGCTTGGCGCGGTGAACCAGACTTTCGCCACGGACGGTCAATTCATGTCGACGAGTTCGGGGAAGCGAAAGCTCGTGGTCATAGACGAGGCGGACAATCTCTTTGGCCGGGAGGACTACGGTGGTGCGAAAGCGATTGTGGACACCATCAGGGAGGCAGGCCAGCCATTAATATTGATAGTCAATGATTATTATGAACTGTCTAGGAAAGCACCGGCGATAAAAACAATGGCGCTGGTGGTTTTCTTCAACCGACTGAGCAACAGAGACATCTGCGCGTTGCTCAAGTCCATTGTCGACAAGGAGAACGTCAAGGCTCCGCAGAAACTGCTCGAGCGAATCGCGGAGAACGTTGAGGGCGATGTCAGGGCGGCGGTCAACGACCTCCAGATGATGGTCGAGGGGAAAAAGGACCTGGATATGCCGGATCTGGATGCGCTGGGCAAGAGGAACCAGCTGAAAGAACTAAACCAGTCTCTTTCAGCGATGTTCTCGGCGAAGACTGTACGCGAAGCTAGGGACGCGACGCGAGATCTGGATAAGACCCCGGACGAGCTCGAGAAATGGATCGAAGAGAGCATACCGCTGGAGATGAGAGATCCCTCAGACATGGCGGATGCATTTGATGCGTTGTCAAGATCCGACGTTTACCTCGGATGGACCCGGATGCTCCAGCATTATGGCCTCTGGGCATATGCCAAGGAGATGATGACCGGAGGAGTCGTCATGTCCAGGAAACATGGCCAGGGAGCGCGATTGAACGAGTACAGGTTTCCATCCCATTTCATCGTCATGTCTCGTGCGAAAGGTCCGCGAGCTGCCATGGAGTCCCTCTGCAGCAAGCTCGCAGGGTACTTCCACACATCGAAGAAGGTCCTTCGGGAATCGATCATCCCCCTCCTGGCTGAAATCTCGAGGAATGACACCGAACTGCTTGTCCACGTTGGTCAGAAGCTCGAGCTGGACGAGGGCGACATCGCGTATCTCCTAGACGATGAGCCTGGGTCGAAGGTGGTCGTACAGGTCATGGCGAAGATACAGAGACGAGGCGCCGAGGATGTGGATCCCGACTCGAAACGGAAGAGATCTGGCACGGGCCGAGGCAGAGGCTCGTTTCACAGGTTTTGAGGGGCGAGCGTTTGGACAGCAGAACTAGGGAGCACTTGGAGAGGCAGCAATACCGCATCGTTGGAGAGAGCGGAGCGGTCAAGCTCTGTCACTGGATGCGGCAGAAGCTGATCTATGGCAGACCGTGCTACAAGGAGCTCTTCTACGGAATTGAGTGCCACAGATGCCTCCAGATGACACCAGCTGTCAATGTGTGTAACTACAAGTGTCTCTTCTGTTGGAGGTACCACGGGATGACAGGCTACGGGGGCTCAGGCTACCCGGATCCAGAGGAGCTACTGGAAGGGTGCTTGTCGGAGCAGCGGCTGCTCGTGTCCGGTTTCAAGGGAGACTCCAGGTGCGAGCCGAAATTGTGGGAGGAGGCTCGGATGCCGAACCAGGTCGCCATATCACTTTCCGGTGAGCCCACGCTGTATCCCAAACTGGGGGAGTTCATCGAGCTGTGCAAGAGGAAGGGAATGACAACATTTCTGGTGACGAACGGGAGCTTGCCTCAGGCTCTCGAGAATCTCGGCACAATGCCCACTCAGCTCTACGTGACTGTAGCAGCTCCGAACAAGAACCTCTTCGAAAAGCTCTGCATCCCGCAGTTCCCACGCGCGTGGGAGAACCTCATGGAGACCCTTGCGCTACTCCCCTCGCTATCGACTCGGACCGTGATCAGGCACACGCTGGTGGACGGATGGAATCTCGGCTGGGAAGACGAGTATGCCAAGCTGGATGAGATCGCTAGCCCGACTTTTGTCGAGCCGAAAGGATACGTCTTCGTCGGCGATTCGCGCACAAGGATGACCGTGGGCAACATGCCATCCCATGCCTCAGTGAGGGAGTTCTCGGAACGGCTCGCGGAGAAGCTTTCACTCGATTTGTTGATGGATCATGAGGACAGCAGGGTCGTCCTCGTCGGGAAGAAGGGCTCGCGGCTCAAGGTTCGCACCTAGCGTTCACTTCAGCCTGATCGTCTCCAGGTTCATGGGCGCCCTGGTCTCGATGCCGAACTTCTTGTAGAGTGTGCTGGCCAGATCGGAACACTTGAAATCCTCGCCGTGGTTGATTACAATCCTCTCGGGCCTCGGCTCCAGCGTGCTGATGTAATTGACGAGCTGTCTCCTGTCCGAGTGGCCTGAGAACCCGTCGACGGTCTCAATGTCCATCTTCATGTGTAGCGTGATTGGTTTGCCCTTCTCATTCACGGTGATGTCGTTCCAGCCCTTCTGGATCTTGCGCCCCATTGTACCCTCGCCCTGGAAACCCACGAACACGAGCGTGCTGAGCTCGTTGTCGCACCAGGCTTTGAAGTACTCCATCACGGGCCCGCCATTCATCATGCCGCTTGTGGCCAGGACAATGCACGGTTCCGGATCGTGGCAGATAGTCTCCCTCATCTCGCTCGTCTCGACGCGCTTGAACATCTCCGCGAGGAACGGGTTCTCTCCCATCTGGAATATCTGTGTCCTCAGCTGACTGTTGAGGTACTCAGGGTACGCTGTGTGAATCGCAGTAGCCTCCCATATCATCCCGTCAAGGTAGATCGGAGCCTTCTGGATCTGGTGGTTCCTCATCTGATCCTCAAGGACCAGCATGACCTCCTGGGACCTGCCGACCGCGAAGACGGGCACGAGCACCTTCCCGCCCCGTGCCAAGGTCGCGCGCACGATCTCCCTGAGCTGGTTTCCGGCTTCCTGTCGGCTCGGCTGCATGTCGTGGTAGCCACCGTAGGTCGATTCCATCACGAGCGTCTCCAGCCTCGGGAACTTGTTGACGGACGCATTGAACAGCCAGGATTTCTCGAACTTGATGTCGCCAGTGAAGGCTATGTTGTACAGGCCGTCCCCGACATGGAAGTGAGCGATGGAGGAGCCGAGGATGTGACCAGCGTTCTGGAACGTGAGCCTCACATCCGGGGAGATATCTGTGGTCTCGCCGTACTTGAGCGGGATGCAGTGCAGGACCGCGTCTCTGATGTGAGACGATTCATAGGGCGCCTTCTTCGCCTCTCCGACAGCGACTTTGATGAAGTCCAGTTGCAGCAAGGACATGAGGTCTCTCGTCGGCGTAGTGCAATAGACGGGGCCATCGTAACCGTACTTGAACAGCGCGGGCACAAGCCCGCAGTGATCCAGGTGGGCGTGAGTTACTACCACCGCATCGATGGAGTCCATCGGCATGAGTTCCGGGGCGTTGAGGTACGGTGTGGACCCTCCGTTGTCGGCCGAGACCGCGACGCCGCAGTCAATCAGGACCTTGCTCTCCCGGGTCATGAGTAGCGAAGCGCTTCTGCCGACTTCACGGTAGCCTCCGAGCGAAGTCATGCGTAGCCAGGTCTCATCGTTGAGCCGTGGCCGCATCAGCCGCTTGCCCACCTTCCGGAGGAAATCCTTCCGCTCCTCCTGCACCTTCCTCAGGTAGTTGCGGATCTCGCTGACCGTTTTCGAAGGTATTGGAGGGGCTCTAACGACCTTGGGCGCCCAACCGATCTCCTTCTTGATCTCGTTCAGGACCGCGCCGTGCTTGCCTATGACGAGCCCGGGTGAGATTGCCTCTATGGTGACCTCTCCAGTGTCGTCCTCGAAGTAGATGTTCGTTATCTTCGCTTCCTCGGGGATGATCTTGCGGATCCGTTCCTCTGCGCTCTCCGTATCCGCCAGCATCGTCGGGTCGGGCCTGATCGCCACACGCCTCCGAAGCGTTTGGGCGAGCTGTCTGACGAGGTCGTTGTTGTGCGCGAACTCCTCGAGGTTGCGGGTGTAGATGACTATGACTGGTCCTTCGAAATCGACGTCGGTGACCTCGATGTTCGATGGGATAGTCTTCTTGACCGCATCTCTGGCGTCTTCTAGAATCTTCTCAATGCCCATCGGATTCACTCATCTAGACCGAATTGGTTCTCGGCAGCAATGACTGCTAGGAAATCAACTACGAAATCAGGTCAGTTTCAGCTTTGCCAGGCGCTTCTGTATCTCCTTCTCATCCAGCGTGGCGAAACCGTCCTTCGTGATTGTCGCCACAGAGTATCCGTCTCCGGATGCAGAGTCCCGTCTCATTGCGGCATGCAGGGATCTGACCGCGAGGTCTATGCCGTCGCTGACGGAGAGGCCCTTCTCGTAATGGTCCTCGAGGACTCCGTAGACGTATGGAGAGCCGGAGCCCGTGGTAACATAGTCGTCCGGGATCGCACCACCGACCATGTCAAGAGCGTAGACGTGGTTTCCGTCCCTGTCAGTTCCACCCAGGATGAGTCCGACCCAATATGGGTAGAACCTGCTCCCGGCTAATATGTTGGATGTCAAGGTGGCCGCGGACCTGACAGTCATCGGTTGGCCTCTCTTGAGCTTGTAGAGCTCCACCTCAGCAGTGATGTATCTAGCTAGGGTCTGCGCATCCCCTACGACGCCTGCGACCGTGAGGCCGAGGTTGTCGTCTATCTTGAAGAGCTTCTGCGTCGTCTTGTGAGCGATCAATGTGCCCATGGTGGCCCTCATCTCAGTGGCCATCACGACGCCGTCCTTGCAGACTATTCCGATTGTCGTCGTTCCTTTCTTCACTTCGTCAGTGTCTGTCATGAATGAACACCATCAGTGAAAACTGATTCGCTAAAAGGCGTTTTGAAAGAATCCCCCTGCCAGTATATAATTGTTTGTCCAAAAAGCTGACATGCAAATGCAACGCCCGATGCATGCAGGAGTAAGTTTTATCAGCGTTGTCTGGAATAGTAGCGCGAGATGGGTAGCATATAAGTCCCTTCCATATTGGCACGCAACCTTGATTGGACGCCGTGCTCCGAAAGGAATTGGAGGAAGGGCATTGCGTCAGGAAATCAACTGCCTGCCCATCTCCTCCCTCTACAGGACAACGATAATAGACGTCTTCTTCCATAACGAACACATCTGAGGTGAGCAAGCTGAAGATACTTGTTGTCGACGACTCAGAAGCCTTCCGCAAGGTCATGATCGAGCTGCTGATAAGGGCTGGTTTCCACGAGGTCGTCGAAGCCGAGGACTATGATCAGGCAATTGCCGTATTCAAACAGAATCGCCCGAGAATATCCTTCGTTGACATGATCCTCCCCGGAGAATCCGGCGTTGACGTGACGAAGGCAATATTGAAGATCGACCCCAAGGCTGTCGTGATTGCGATGAGCTCGATCATCAACAAGAAGTTGATAAGAGAAAGCCTCGATGCTGGAGCGAAGGACTTCCTGCTCAAGCCAACGAACGATATCGCCCTCAGCTCTGTACTTGCGATGTGGAGTGATTAGGTTGGGACTGCTCTCCCGGAAGACGAAGGTGAGCAGGCCAGGCCGCGAAAACGGCCTCGGAATCTCTAGGAAATACAACTTCACGCAGGGCAGGACCTACGTTGTGGAGGAGTCGCCTCCTGACATCAGCTTCGACGCCTTCGTGAACATCGTCTCGACCTCAGTAGAGGGTTCCAAGAAACCTGTTGGGCTGGCCATCAGCAGGCAGCATCCGGACCTAATACGGCAGAAATACGGGCTCGAGGCCACTCCCATCCTCTGGCTAGCCACGCGCACGGGCGATGAGGTGATCGCCCCGACCAACCTCGGAATACTGACCCATACTCTGATCAAGTTCGTGGAGGAGAATCCTGCGGGCGTTATACTGCTGGATGGGCTCGAGTACCTTGTCTCAAACAACGATTTCAACAAGGTCCTGAGAATCATCGACCAGGTCCACGATCACATCTCACAGAGCAAGGCGACAATGATCATCCCTGTGGACCCGCGCGCCTTCTCGCAGAAGGAACTTGCGCTCCTTGAGCGCAACACGGAGAAGATTGCGCGGACGTCAGGGTCGACCTGAACTCCGGATTATGATAGACAGATTGCGACGGCCATGTAGATGGTCTCGGACGTCATGATGCAACTGCCGATTGAGGCCATGAGAGTCCCCATGCCTCTTCTTCCTTCAACACCCCAGACGAAGTACACCACGACGGCATTCACTTCGGCTAGGAACATGCCCAGCACGAGCAGAAGGGTCCCTGACTGAACTGTGTACGAATCCCCTCCCATCATGGACGCGAGCGACAGGTAGATCACAAAAGTGACTCCAAGAACGATTGGGGCGAGGACGTGCGTCGTGATCTTCATCATCGAAATCGTCGGTCTCAACCTGTTCCTGAGGGAGCTCTCAAGATCCCTGAGGTCCCTGAGGTAGGCCGCGAGGTCCATCGCCAGCTTGCCTGCGGCAGCCTCGTCCTTTGTAGCCGCACTCCGGACTATCCGAATGCCTTCGAGCGCATTCACGCCACTCCGTGCCAGGCTGTCAATATCTGCTGCGCTGTCAAGTTCCTGGCCCGCTATCGCCAGCCCGTACGAGATCCTCTTGACTGAGGCCGCAACTTTGCCGTCCAGGTCTGCCGCCGTCCTGTTCAGTGCGGCTTCGAAGTTCTCTCCTTCGAGCATTCTAGCGCCAGTTTTGAAAAGGACGTCCTCGAGGCCGTGATCCTCCTGCTCTCGGCCGTGTCCTGACCTCCTCCCTTCTATCATGAGCCAGATGCTGACAGGGAAGGTGATCGCGGTGAGGAATGCTACGGGCTGCACCTGGCCTCCCAGAAGGAAGGCCAGTGCCCCAACAACGACCGAGCTGACTGCACAAGCAATCATTCCAATCCTACGCATTCCCCCCGACCCGCTAGCCTGGCTCGAATCAGAGAGGGGGTAGCTGGCTGAGGCGTTGAGCGCGACGAGCAGAGCCACTGAAGGGAACAGGATGTTCATCACGAAGACCGTTTGGATGGTCGCGTTTCCAGCATGCCCTTCTGCAGCCGTCTTTCCGAGGTCGGCCATCGACCACAGGTCCCACGATAACATTGGAAGGAACGAGCCGACCATCAGAGGCAGGATGATGCCCAGACCGAACATGATCATGCTCGGGGTGGATAGCGAGAGCGCATACTGCTCTATCCTGCGCCTCGCACCAGATATGAGGGCGTTGTTCGCGCGGTCCAGCGCCCTCCGCTTGCCGTCCTCGGTAGACTCGCGCGTCGCAGTTATCATCGAGTTCAGCGAGGCTTTGAGCTCCTCGCTGTGCCTCGCCCAGCGGTTTCCGAGCGAGAGCACCGCCTCTTCGAAGCTGGAGTATGAGCCCATTATGACGCCCCATACGCACACCTTGAGCTCGTCTGTGAACTCCCCCTTTTTCCTGCACGCGAACCTGATGGCGTTCGAGAGAGAAGGCTCATGCCTGATGCTCATGATCATCAGGTTTGTCGCCTCGGTTGAGTCCTTCAGGAGCATGGCGGCTCTCCGACTGGCTGCGCTGGACGGATATGATCGAAGTGCCTGGGATGCCAGGTATGGGATCACAAATGAAAGGATGACGCAAGGGGCCAGATAGTCAGGCTCGATGACCATTGAGGCCATGAGCGATGCTGCCACCATGGCTAGCCCTGCGAGCACGAGAAGCGTCTTGGACGCGGCGAGCACGGTCTCCGGGCTCAGCTGCATACCGCTCAGACTCAAGCAGGACTTGAGCTCTTCGAGGGCTCCTCTGCCCGATTCCGCCCGAGGGGTCGGGAACTTTTTTCCCCGCAACTTCTTCGATTTCCTGGACGCCTGAGCGAGCTCGCTCTGGCCTCTGATGCCGAACCGTGATCCGATTCTTTCGAGCGAATTGCAGAACCAGACGAACCTGTGTCTGCTCGAACGAGGCGCCCCACTAGCATGCATCGAACCATTTCCTCCACTCCCTGAGCCCAGCCTCCGGCCCGGAAGCGTCGAAGAGATGCTTGGTCAACATCTCGTTCGATCGGACCCTGAAATCGTCTCCCAGAGGACCGCGCACGGCGGTCCTCTCCGCTGCGAGTTGGTCTGCATGTGCCCTCGCCTTCACAATGTCCATCACCCCTTCTGGGGCGACCCCGAGAGCCTTTGATATGCCAGTCACGGTCTTGCATTCGGGCGTGAATTCCGCGGTCGGTTTCGCGCAGCTACATCCTGGCGATGTCTCGAACAGGCTCACCATGTCCACGCCGTCCTTCCCTGCGCGAACTTCCGCCACCTCCGTGACCCTCCTGTGAAAGCGGGTCCCGTCAGGCGACCTGATGAGTCCGATGACGACCACGATATCCGTCGAAGAGAACGCTCTCTCCGAGACACCGAGGTCCTCCACGGCCCTGTCAAGGACTCCCCTGGCCGAGTTGCCGTGAATCGTGCCAAGCACCGCGGACCCGGCGCTGCCTGCGCGCATGCTCTCATAGAGGACCTTCGCTTCTGCGCCTCGGACCTCCCCAATCACTATTGCGCTCTCCCCCATCCTCAGGCTCACCCTGAGGCTGTCCTCGGCGGAGGATACACTCTGGCCTGTGTTGGCGGAGAACCTGAGCGCCTGAATGTCGAAGCCGAGCGCCTGCATGCGCCGGACGGATAGTTCGGGGGTGTCCTCCAACAGGATGATCCGCTGCGACAAGGGGAACTCGAGTAGCATCGCGCCCAGAAGGGTGGTCTTCCCGGCGCCTCGGCTACCCGCCACCAAGGCCGTCCGCCTGCCTATGACGCAAGCCCATAGGAAGCTCGCTAGAAGCGGGGAGAGCGAACCGTTGGCGATCAACATGGGTATCGTCCAAATCCCTTCAGAATGCTTTCTAATCGCGACAGAGACGCCTTTGTCACTCAAAGGTGGACCCACGAGTGTGACCCTCGCTCCCAGGTGCCCGATGTCCGCCTCAAGGACAGGATGCGCTTCCGAGAATGGGAGACCAGTCTCGAATTTCACCCTGGAGACGAAACCCTGGAGGTCCCTCCTCCCTACCAGTATGTTCGTCCGACACTTCTGTCTGACGGCCGGATGTGCGTCGGACCGGAGCACCACTTGCACAGGCGTCTGGCTCGAGGGGGCGTCGACGTATATGTCCTGCACGAGCTTGTCCTCGAGCAGCGTCTCAAGGATGCCGTATCCGGCGGAGTACTTGCACAGTATGTCCGCAAGGAAGTCTGCCTGTCCCTCGACCTGCTTGAGGGCGGACTCCTCTCTCAGCTTCGAAGCCAGCTTGGAATAGAGCAGGTCCTTCGCCCTTGCCTTGATGTGAGGCTTCACTGCGGCTAGAGATTCTATCTCTAGATCGGCTGGGACGCTCTTGACAACATCTGAGATGCAATCCGAAAGCGCTTGCAGGTGTGCAGGGTTCAACCTGTACTCGGGCGGGTCGATCAGGTACTTCCCGTAACTCAGGTTCTCGGAGGCCTTGACCGTGACCGAGACTCCTCCTACTTCGTAGGACAAGACAGTCTCGTCCTCGCGTTCGGGCTCTTCCTCTATCCAGGAGGATGCGAAGCAAGGACGTGTGTCGACCTGCTGCTGGGCGTCCCCCCCGATAAAGGTCCGTTGCCGCCTTGTCTGGATGACTATCTCTGCAACGGGTTGGATATCCCGCGCGGATGAATTGACTATCTTCGGAGGTTGGGCCTTCATGGCTAGTCCTCAACCTCCCAGCCCAGAGTGCTGACTGCTAACCCTTTGCCCACGCAGTTGTCGTTCTCTGGGCAATCGCCACTGCATTTTATCCTGAGTCCCTCCATCAAACGCCCGTGGTCGGCAACGTATGCCAATGGATCCTCCCATAATGTGAGCTTCATGGCCCTGAGCACCCTGTCCCTACTGGCAGGGCATGTCCGACACCTCTTGTCTGACGGTTGCTCGACGGACAACAAGGCCCTGTTGATGGCCGCCAACTCCGAAGAGGCTAGGTGAGCAGCATCCACCATCCTCCCTCGGTACCTTTTGTGGATGTACCGCTTCAGGATGATGACATGTGCCGGCGCTCCCAGACTCATGATGTTGAGGGCGGCTCTCAGGCATTTCGGATTCGTAAGATCGCTCGCACCCCCACAAGCTGAACAGTCAATCTCTAGTTGGAGCCCGTCGTCCTCGGTATAGTTGTGCGGGCAGCTGATCTCAGGGCTTATCGTTGGAGCTAGCTTCTTGGTGGGTCCTTGGCGGCGTCGCATGTGTGACTCTAGCGCTCGCCTTGCTTTTGTACGGTTCCAGCGGTCGTACGCTACATGTAGCGACTAGGGACATCACATCCGTATCGGCATGTCAGGGCGATGCACGCCGATGACGACGGAGTCTCGGGATTCTTCGAGGACCTTCCGGTCCTGGCCTTCGTTCTCGCTGGTGTGTTCGCCTTAGTCTCTTCGAGTGCCACCGTATGTCAGATGAGGCTTCAGGAACGCGCAGGGATAGAACTTGAGATGTTGGCCAATGAGTTCGCGGATCTCCTAATGGTGAAGTTGTGCGCCGTCTTCCCGGATCACAGTGCTCCAGACGTCGGTAGCATTGGCGCGTTGAACGTGACCGAAATCGCTTCTGATGTGCTAGCAGGGATGCACTTTCAGGTGGCATTCGTCCTTATCCATCCTGAACTCAAGTGGCTCAGGACGGAATCTAGTGATGACAATATCACAACCGACAGAGCATGCTCGACCTCACGTCTATCGAAAGTGCTCCTTCCGGATGGCGGGTTTGGCGTAATGGAGGTGAGATGCGTTGTCTTCTAGGAAGACAAGGGCCGACGCGCAGGGGCAGTTGGCGCTGGTCGATGCCATGGTCTTCTTCGCCGCAATGCTCCTCGTATCGGGCATGCTAGCGGCTTTGTGTATGCCGGAATCCGAAAGCCCGCAGAAAGCGACGGCCGGCTCGCGAGGCGACCCAGCAACGGTCCTACGGGTGTTTCTCGGCTCATCCTTGGGCGCCCCAGTCTTCCTTGACAAGCCGATGGCATTCATGCTCGATTCTCGCCAGGAGGTCGCAGAATGCCTAGCCGTGGAGATTCAGGCGGTAGAGAGCGGAATCGCCGTGTCATGCTTCAGGCCGTTGAACGACATCCTCCTCAGCATTCTAGTCACCTTGTGTGGTCTTTCGCTCGAACCGAGTCTCGAAGTGGTTCGCATGACTGATCTTCAGCCAGTGACGCTGATCGAACTCGGGCACGAATTGTCCAAGTCTCAGAACACATACGCAGGCTCGACTGAGCTGCCCGGGTCAGGCGATCATGTCCATCTGGTGAAGCTGGAGCTAGCTCCAGCCCTTCTTCCGGAACATGTCGACGTTTGAGCTCCCGACCCGTATCTTCGTCTTGGCATACTCCTCGCCGCGGACGAGGGCGACGTAGGAAACGATCATCATGATTGCGAGGGCAACCACGGAGGCATAGAGGTAGGTCTTGTCGTGTTCGGCGAGATAGACCAATACCAGCCCGGGAGTAAGAACATACATGAAGTAGAGGAAGTACATAAGCCAGTTATTCGGAATCTTGATTGCAGTTGCATTCCCGAAGCACCTGCTGCACTTGTCGCTGATTGCGTACCAGTTCTTGACGTGCAGGTCTTTGCATCTGGGACAGTAGAGGAACTTCATGACATCGGGAATGCGACGCGGGATATTTAGCTCCGAGCGCTCGACGCGCAAAGACACAATATCTGGAAAATGGATTACGCTGCGTGAAGCCCAAGCCACAATGCGACGACTACACCAAGGATGAAATGCTGGTCCTCGCCTCCCTTAGGAGGAACTCGAAGCGCACGTGCGCGTACTGTGCGTGGTACGTCCCAAAGGGCAATCAGAAGGGTTGCTTCCCGTTGAGCAAATACCGGAAGTGGCTCTCGCCCGAGGAGTTCAAATCTGGTTGCGACCGTTTTGAACCGTCCAAGCGATAGAAGAAGATGAATACGCGTGCCTTGTGTGCCAAGTTGACCTGCTGGACTAAGTCTTCCCGGCGCTCTTCCTTTTGGCAAATCTCGCGAACAAGCAATAGCCGCCGATGACCTTCATGAGGAGCGGGTCAGTGGATGGTAGGACTTCGAAGAGCGCGATCGCGGGATGCACGAGAGAGGAGAGCAACGGGTATGCCCCTCTGAATGAGGCGAACTGGTCGACCGCTCCGGTGGGAACCTCCTCCTCCAGCACCAAATCGCCGAGTTCAAGATTTCTGAAGGTTGCCACCGGATGCTCGGCTTCGTGTCTCCATTTTCCTTTTTCCATAAGACGCTTCATGCAGTGTATGTACAGCTTTCCACCAGCATATGGTACCAGAGTCATGAAGACTCCCCCAGGTCGGAGACTCCTCGAAATTACCCGCAAAAGTGCTTCCTTCTCGTCTCGGCTGAAATGCTCCAGCAAGCCAGTGTTCATCACGATGTCGAACTCTTCGGTGTAGCTGGATTTGAAGAGATCGCCGACGACGAAGTCGGCCTTGAGCCCAGCCTTATCATAAGCTCTCTTGTTTGCCAGTATGCATTTCTCCGAAATGTCAGAGATGGTCAGGCTGATCGCGCCACCAAAATTCTCTTTCAGCTTGAATGGGACCAAATCGACTCCAGCCCCTGCGTCCCATATGCGGATATGCTGACCGGAGGCAACTCGCGCACGGATCTCGTCGGAGATCCTACCATATAGGAACCTGTTGTAAGAAGCCATCCAGGTGAGTGTCGTCAGATCCGGGAATGTTGTCTCTGGCTCCTCGTAGAACCGTACCCACCAGCTGGGATGTCCATGCCCCTCCTGGCTCAGGCTCACGCTGGCGTCATGGATATCTTGTCTCTGGGGCCGCGCGGATGTCATGCAATCTCCAGTGTGTGGTGCAGGGGCGCGGATTTGAACCGCGGAACCACTTCTGGACAAGGTCCTAAGCCTTGCGCCGTTGGCCAGGCTTGGCTACCCCTGCATTCGCGTCGTTTCTGGCAGATGCATGTCGACATAATAAAGAATCGCGTTTCTAAGAAACCTTCCTAAGTTCTAGTTCCGCCTCAACGTAGTCCTTCGCAATCTCGGACGCGACCTCGCACCTTGCAGGGAACGCCAGCACGCGCAGCCTGATCGATATCACGTCATCGTTCGTTGCCAGACGCACTCCTCCCTTGTACGCCTCCTGCTTGTCAATTCTGATGAAGAGGTTGCAGCCGTTGTCAATCCTGTTCCGCATGGTGGTAAGGAGCCACGCAAGGTCATCGTCGCTCATCCTGCCGAAAAGACACGAGATCTCGTCACTATCTTCGATCGAGGCCTCGAGCACAGTTATCGGGTTGCCGTGCGTCCCCTCTGTCCTTGACACCTTCAGCTCCGTCTCGCCCAGTACGTTCTCCATCGCCCTCTTGACCTTGTCCAGATTCTCCGTCGCGTGGGAGAACGCACGCGCATGAAGTGAAGCGAATCGCTTTTTCACGAATGCGCTTATCGCTCGACGAGTATGTAAGAATGTGCTCGGCAAGGAACTCGAGCTCCGATGCCAGCTCGGCGAGAATGGGACCTAACCTTTGTAGCTCGGTGAATACTTAATACGTCAAAGCGCTAATACAGCAAACGGTGTGCCTGTTGATTGAAGTCAGGTTCCACGGGAGAGGTGGCCAGGGCGTGGTAATCGCTTCCGAGGTCCTCGCCAAGGCTGCTTTTCGCCTCGGATTCGAGGTATCTGCATTTCCATTCTTCGGCGTCGAGCGCAGAGGCGCGCCAGTCACAGCATATGCAAGGATAGACAAGAAGCCAATCAGGATCAAGTCGAGCATCTATGAACCGGACTATGTTGTCGTGCTGGACAGCTCATTGCTCAGGGGCGTGGACGTCCTCGAAGGGCTGAAGCAGGGTGGGAGTGTCCTGATGAATCACCCCGAAGGGAGGACGCTCGCCGGGCGGTCAAGCCTGTACAAGTACTATGTCCTCGACGCCACGAGCATCGCCGCATCCCACGGCATTGGCTCCCAGAGCGCGCCAATAGTGAACACCGCAATCATGGGAGGCTTTGCAAAGATGTGCGACATTATCACTCTTGACGCAGTAGTCGATGCGATACGCGAGGAGGCTCCAGCGAAGGTGGAGGAGAACATCGCAGCCGCCAAAGAGGCGTATGGGCGCACAGTCGAGGCTGTCCCATGAGCAAGAGCTACGAGGAGTTGCCGCTGACACCGATCTCCGACACCCCAAGCACCGTCAATCTGACTGGCTTGTGGCGCGTCATGAGGCCGGTTGTAGACAAATCAAAGTGCAAGAAGTGCATGATGTGCTGGAAGTACTGTCCTGATGCAGTCATAGTCCTTGTCGATGGCGTGCCCGTCATAGACCTGAAGTACTGCAAAGGGTGCGGCATCTGCGCCGAGGAGTGCCCGTCAAAGTGCATAGTTATGGTTAGGGAGGGCGGAGAATGAGGATGGTCATGACAGGCAACTATGCCTCCGCTTATGGCGCGAAGCTGGCCAGGGCCGAGGTCATTGCCGCCTATCCGATAACCCCGCAGACATCCATCGTCGAGAAGCTCGCCGAGTTCGTCTCCACGGGTGAGCTAAAGGCGAAGTTCATACCTGTTGAGAGCGAGCACAGCGCGATGGCCGCATGCATCGCCGCTCAGACTGCGGGTGCGAGGACGTACACGGCTACAAGCTCCCACGGGCTCACGTTGATGCACGAGGTCCTGATATGGGCCTCTGGTGCGCGCCTTCCGATCGTGATGACAAATGTCAGCAGGGCGATGGCACCCCCCTGGAGCGTCTGGGTGGACCACATGGACTCGGTGGCCCAGAGGGATACCGGCTGGCTGCAGTTCTACTGCCAGAGCAACCAGGAGGTTCTCGACACGATAATCATGGCATACAAGATCTGCGAGAGCGGCGGCGTGATGCTCCCCGCCATGATAATCGAGGACGCGTTCATCCTGTCCCACACTTCGGAGCCAGTCGATGTCCCCGAGCAGGAGGTGGTCGATTCCTTCCTGCCCGCCTACTCCCCAGAACTCAAGATTGAGGTCGGCAAGGCAATGGGTTTTGGCTCGCTCGTCAAGCCGGACCAGTACATGGAATTCAGGTACAAAGCGATGCTCGGCATGAAGGAGGCACACGACCGTATCCTGAGGGTCGAACAGGAGTTCAAGCACATATTCGCGAGGGAGCACGGCGGTCTGCTTGAGAGGTACAGATGCGAGGATGCGGAAGCCGTGCTCGTGGCTGCGGGCTCGGTCGCCGCGACAGCAAAGGATGTCGTCGACGCGCTCCGCGATAAGGGCATGAAGGTGGGACTCGCACGCATGAGGACCTTCAGGCCGTTCCCCCAAGAGGAGATCAGGGCGATCGCATCAAAGGTGGACGGGATGGCCGTGCTTGACAGAAGCTACACGTTCGGAGCGGCGGGCGCGATGTTCACAGAGGTGAAGGCATCCGCGTATTCCGGCCAGAAGAGACCAATCGTGAAGAACTACATAGCTGGCCTAGGTGGCCGCGATATCACCCCGAAGATACTCGAGAGGATATTCGAGGACATACTGGTCTTCACAAAACGCGGCGAAGAGAGCGATGTCGAATGGGTCGACGTCGCTGGCCTTCCCAGGAAGTGGCGTTGATGGCAAAGACAACGATTCCGGAGGAGGAGTTCGCATTTCCGGGAAGCACTGGCTGCCCTGGCTGCGGTGCGAACCTCGTCATGCGGTACCTTCTGAAGGGCCTGGGAGAACGAACGATCGTGTCCATACCGGCCTGCTGCTGGGCGGTGATGCCCGGTTACTGGCCCAGCAACTGCCTGAAAGTGCCCATACTCTACACGGCCTTCGAAGCCACCGGCGCGGCGATCTCTGGCCTGAGAGCTGCTCTCGATGTCAAGGGGATCGAGGATGTAACGGTCGTGGGCTTCGCGGGGGACGGAGGGACGGTGGACATAGGCTTGCAGGCAATGTCAGGTGCCGCGGAGCGGAGGACGGATGCGATCTACGTCATGTACGACAACGAAGCCTACATGAACACGGGCATCCAGAGGAGCGGCTCGACCCCGTGGGGGGCCTGGACGACGACGACTCCGGTCGGTAACACGCACGATTACAAGCACGAATCAAAGAAGGACATCATGACAATCATGCAGGCTCACAGGATACCCTATGCGGCTACTGTTTCCCCCGCCTTCCCGGAGGACTTCATAAAGAAGGTGGAGAAGGCCAAGAAGATCAAGGGGTTCAGGTTCCTTCACGCACTGTCGCCATGCCCGCCTGGCTGGCGTACAAACCCCAAGCTCACGATCGAAGTTGCCCGGCTTGCGGTCGACACACGCATCTTTCCGCTGTACGAGATGGAGCAAGGCAGAGTCCACATCACTCGGAAGGGTAAGGGCCTGCCGATCATCGACTACCTGAAGGTCCAGGGTAGGTTCCAGCACCTGACTGAACCGGAGATATCGTCTATGCAGAAGGCGGTGGACGACAGCTGGATCATGCTTCTCCTCAAGGAATCGTCCGGGACGTGACCGCCTGGCGGTCTCAGGCTACGGTGACGAGCTTTCTGCGCCTGTAGCCCGTGACCACCTTCGCTTTCCCAGACAGTTGCGTATCCAACTGACTGTCGCCTGTGTCAACGCGCAGGCTCGGTGTTCCCTTGAGCTTCGAGGGAGTGGCTATGACTACTATGTCGGCTGTCCCGACGCGTCTGATTACTCTCGCGGAGATCTGCTGGTTTCCTCTGCCAAAGAAGAACCCCTGCGCCCCAATCGGTGTGGTGACAATCACGGCTTTCCTGCCGCTCTTCAGGAGTTCAAGCAGCTCTCGCTCGTCCGCGTCAAGCAGTATCGCCTTCTTGTCCAAGTAGACATCAACACCGAGCAATGTCTTCTTCTGACCCAACGCCACGGCGACAGCCGCTGTAGTGCTCCCAGGTCCCAAGATGTAAGGAACGTTCGGCCTCATTTGATCCGCAATGTACTGGCCGATCTCAGCTGCTTCATCGTCGGCCGTGCCAGAATGATACACCATCTTGCTCGACTGCATGCGGGCAGAATCGTCCGGCACCTTCGCGAGCCCGTAGAGCTTGCCCCTGAGGACCCCCTCCCTGAACGCCTCCTCGTCTATGTCCATCACTTCGGCATCCTTCGTCCGCCGACCATCTGTGAACTCCATCAGAAGAGATCCGAGATCGGCCGGATTGTTGACGAATACAGCTGAATGCATCTTGACGCCTGCCGGGATACCAATGATCGGGACCTTCCGGCCCACGATTTCGAGGACATCCCTCGCCGTCCCGTCCCCTCCAGTGAAGACGACTAGCTCCGCTCCTCGGTTGATGAATCTCGTTAGCGCGGTCTGCGTGTCCTTTCGAGTAGTCCTTCTACGGCTTGGACCATAGACAATCTCAGAAGCGATGCCTACGGCATCGAGCTCCTGCTTTCCCATCTCGCCACCGCATGTTAAGAAATCCTGCTCCAGCCCGAGGCTCGAAAGGCTCATCAGGGCTGCGACCGCCCTCTCGGGAGCGGTCTTCTTCGCCCCCTTCCGGATCGCTTCTTCCTGAGTTTCCTTGCCGTCCGTCCCCTTGAGGCCCACGGCCCCGCCCATGCCTGCCACCGGGTTAACTAGGAATCCAATGCGCACGCTCGTCAGAAGCACTTCTCGGGATTAAGCTAGTTCCGGGAAGACTTCAAGAAACAGGGGACGAAAGGCGTTTGAGTAAAATGGTTTCTTGCAGGCAGGTCATCGAGCTTCGGAGGCCCTGTAAGTTCGAACGGGCCTGCCTGGCAATCCTCACCGTCGATTGAACTTCTCATCCGAACATGCTTGGCCCGAAGCCGTTGAACATCGGGTCCAGGTCGGCGTGGATTAGGTGTGGTTCGCTCATCTCGCTCGGCGGCTCGCGCGCTGGTTCTTCATAGGTGTCAGAGTAGCCAGTGATGTCTTCCATGAGGTTGCTGACATACGAGCTCGTCCGGTCACAGACCGCCTCGATGATCCTCACGACGCTCCTATCGACGACCTTCAAAGCCTCGGACATGGGCAAGTCCGCCGCAAGGCTCGTCAGTTTGTTGTTGTCAAGCACGATTGTGAAACTCGCATGCTCCTTGAGCTTGGCTGTTCCCGCAAGGGCAACCTTCTTCCTGTCTTCACCCTCAGCGTCAAACGGCAGTATTGGCAGCGCGAATGTGACCGCATTCACCTCTCGGGCGACGCTCGCGACCACTGGCGCGACGCCAGTGCCCGTACCTCCGCCCATGCCAGCTACAACGAAAACGATGTCATACCCTCTGAGGGCTTCCTTGAGGACATCTCGCGCCTTCTCGGCGCAGTGTTCCCCGACCTCGGGGAACCCGCCCGCATCCCTTCCGAAGGCGACATCCTTCCCGATTAGCACCTTCTTGTGCGCATCTATGCTCCTCAAGCGGTCCTCGTCGGTGTTCACCGCGACGGTCTCGACCCTGTTCGACTTCCAGTAGATCCCGTGCACGATGTTCGAGCCAGCTCCACCGCATCCCACCACGGCCACGGACGGCTCTCCGAGGCTCGTGCCGATTGCGTTTATGATCTCTTCCGTCCTGCTCCCATCCGCCGTCATTCCTTGGCCTCCGTGTTTCCCGTGGCCGGTCGAGAGAGCCCTCCCACGGAGAGCCCCACCTCCAGCCAATCCGTCCACAAACGGTGCCTATGCCCCGGGGACCACCTTGAACGCGCTCCTCTGTTGGTTCGCGTCCTTCTTCAGTCCGTCTACATGGTCCTGATGCAGGAACTCGTGGCGAGCGCTGTCCGCCACCGCCTCCGAAACTGAGCTGTACACGCCTTCGGCCACGAGTTGCTTTATCGTGTCGAGGACGAGCGGAGGCAACTGCACCAGGATTTCGTTGGGCTTGTTCGATCCCTCAGACCCACCCGCGCGCATTTCCACATACGCGCGCATGGCCGCACGGGCCATCTGCGACCTGTTGGTGAACTCGTTGCTGTCCGCGATGAACTCGTCGATCAGCTTGAGAGTCTCGGCATCGAGCCGGAGCGTTATGCGTTCGTTCTCCAACATGTCGGCCATGTGTGCATCCCATCCCGATTTGTTGACGCAAAAGTCACATATGTCAGCCGAGACTATATATATGTATGCAAAATGTCACATTTCGTCGGAGAAAGTCATACTCTGCTAACTGGCTCGCGTATGACTTCGCAAGTTTTCAGTCTTTTGAGGGCGTCTGACACCCAAGCGCGTCCTATGTCTAAACTGAGGCAGGAAGGTTTAACCAGAGCAGGCCTTTAGAGCCCTTTCCATCGGGGGCATCATTCCTAGATGAAACGTCTTGATCTTGAGACAAAGCGATCAGTCAGCGGACGCGGTCCTAGACTGCAATTGGCGCTCATTGGGATCGTACTTTTCATGGTCGGTTTCTTGCTCACGGTCTCTTCGATCTCGGCCTCGGATAGCTCCGACGGTTCGAACGCCTCCGCAGACCGCCATCCCGGGGGAGTGGGCTCATCGAGTCTCAACTTCATGATGGTCTCCGGGCTTCTCGTGAGCTTGATTGGAGTGGTCATCGCTACTGTCGGTCCCGCAGCGATTTTCATACGCGGCAAGAAGAAGCAGCAATAGGCAGCGCTAGTCTTGGCCGGGAAACCTTTTATTGGTCACAGGTATTCAGTGCCTCTGCTGGCCGTGAATGATGACGCTGGACTTATCTGCGATAGAAGCGAAATGGCGAAAGGCCTGGTATGATTCGAAGATAAACGAGTCCGATCCTGTGCCTGGCAAGAAGAAGTTCTTTATGATCTTCGCTTACCCGGGTGTCACTGGCTACCTTCATGTCGGCCACATGCGCGGATACACTGTGTCCGATGCGATCGTGCGCTACAAGAAGATGACCGGCCACGAGGTGCTCTTCCCCGTGGGCACACACGCCACCGGCAACGGGGCTATCGCTTTCGCGAGGAAGGTGGAGCGCCGCGATCCTGTCATCATCGACGTGCTAAAGGCGAACGGATGCTCAGATGGGAAAATCGCGACTCTCGTTGACCCCATCGAAGTCATCAAGTTCTTCAACGAGATCTATGTCAACGACTACTGGAAGCGCTTCGGTTTCATGGCCGATTGGCGCAGATTCACCTGCACCATTTACCCCGATTACTCCAAGTTCATCGAGTGGCAGATGCGGAAGTTGAAGGCACTCAACCTCCTCATCCAGAAACCGTACTATGCGGCCGCATGCATCGAACACGGGCCGGTTGCGATCGATGCCTCAGAGACAGACATATCGAAGGGAGGCAACGCGGAGACGCTCGAGTACACGCTCCTGAAGTTCGATTTCGCGGACGGCAGGAAGCTCGTGGCGGCGACCTTGCGGGCAGAGACCGTGTTCGGACTGACGAACTTCTGGGTCAATCCTGAGGTCGAGTATGTCGACGTTCTTGTGAACGGTGAGACATGGGTCATGAGTCGTCAAGCCTCGGAGAAGCTGAAGTATCAGAAGGATGAGGTTGAGGTCAAGGGATCCGCAAACGGCGCTGCGTTGATAGCAAAGCGATGCAAGGCGCCGTTCACTGGGAAGATGATCCCCATCTTCCCGTCGGAATTATGCGACCCGAACGTGGGTTCCGGTCTCGTCATGAGCGTTCCGTCGGATGCACCGGTTGACTGGATCGGGCTCGTGGAACTGAAACGGGACAAGACAATGCTGCAGAAGTACGGGATCACGGACGAAATGGTTGATCAGGCTGCCCCAATCCCGATAATCAACACACCCGGCTGGGGGCCTCTGCCAGCGGTCGAGATATGCGAGAAGATGGGCATCACATCCCTGAGCGACCCGAAGCTAGAGGACGCGACCAAGGAGATATACAAGACCGGCTTCCACAGGGGCGTCATGAACGACTCATGTGGTGACTATGCAGGTCAACCGGTAGAGCAGGCCAAGGATGCGATGCGCGAGGAGATGCTGTCGAGCAACCAGGCGGATCTGTTCTACGACCTCTCCGAGGAGGTCCTTTGCCGGTGTGGCGAGAAGGTGGTCATCAGGAAGATACCGGACCAGTGGTTCATCGACTACGCCAACCCTGCGCTAACAGAGCGCTCGAAGGAGCACGCTCTTGCCATGAAGATCCTCCCTAGGGTGTACCACGAGAACATCCAGGGTGTGCTCGAATGGTACAGGGAGCGCGCGTGCGTCCGTCTCGGTAACTGGCTTGGAACGAGATTCCCTTTCGACCAGAGATGGATCGTTGAGGCTATTGCCGACAGCACCCTTTATCCTGTCTACTACGTCATTTCCATGTACGCCAACCGGGGCGACATCAGGCCAGAGAACATGTCTGAGGAGTTCTTCGACTATGTGCTTCTGGGCAAGGGCGACCGTGCTGACGTCTCGAAGACGACGGGCATCTCTGGCAGCATACTGGACCGGATCAGGGCGGATTTCGAGTACTGGTATCCGCTCGACATCAACTTGGGCGGCAAGGAGCACATGACGGTCCACTTCCCGGTGTTCCTCATGAACCATGTCGCGGTCCTACGACCGGAGCACTGGCCTAGGGGAATCATGGTCAACTGGTACATCACGGCGACTGGCGGCAAGATATCCAAGTCGAAAGGTGGGGCGCAGCCGATCCCCGACGCCGCGGAGCGATTCGGGGTCGATGCGATGAGGTTGTTCTATGCGCACATCGCGTCCCTCTATGTTGACGTTGCGTGGGAGGATGAGAAGGTCGAAGCTTATCGTGACAAGCTGGAGCGCATCTGGTCGACCGTGCTGGAGCTTTCTTCCTTGAACTCGGACGATTGTAGCGAAGTCAATGCGTGGCTGGACGCTAGGATAGAGACAAGGCTGGACAAGGCCCATGCATCGATGGAGGACTTCGACCTGCGCACATACTCCAACCTGGTCTACTTTGAGATTCCTCAGGACATCAGGTGGTACATCAGGCGCGGCGGGAGGAACAAGCACACTGTCATGAAGGCGCTTGATGCCTGGATCCCTTTGATGGCCCCGGTCACCCCCCATATCGCCGAGGAGATGTGGGCGCACCTGGGCAGGAAGCAGTTCGTCTCGACGACTCAGCTCAGGGACGGGAATATCACGGAGTCAGTGGCGAGGGAAGAGGCCAAGGAGAGGCTCATCGAACGTTTCATCGCCGACATTGGAGAGATACTCAAGGTCACAGAAATGAAGCCGAGGAAACTAGTGGTGATGACGGCCCCGAAATGGAAGTCCCACATGTTGAAAGAAGCACTCGCGATGCGAGACAAGATCGACGTCTCTGCACTTATCAAGGGAGCAATGGCGAGCGCTCCGGCAGAGGCGAAGAAGGAGATTCCTGCATTCGCGAAAGAACTAGCTTCGGAGCTTGCGAAGACATCCGCGTATGACAAGAGACTGCTCGCAGTCGATGTTGACGAGTTGGATGTCATCACGAAGGCCAAATCGTTCCTCGAGTCCGAGTTCTCGTGTGCAGCAGAGATATACTCTGCGGATGATCCGAAGCGCACTGACCCGAAGGGAAAGGCGAGGTTCGCAAAACCCGCGAGACCGGCAGTCTACATCGAATAGCGTGATTTGCTAGCCACTCCGAAAGGAATATACGACACTAGAAAATACGGGAGACTCACTCCTTAGAACCCCCCCGATGCTTCGACACGCTGGTGACAATTGATGTTCGAGAAACTTGCAGATTTCGTCATCCGCCGGTACAAGCTCGTCATACTTGTCTGGATCGTCGTCCTGTTCTACGTGTTCCCTCTGGTCTTCAAGATAAACGATGTGGTGGTGTATCAGGAGACTCAGGGCGGCATCGACAAGCTCGAGGCGGTCAAAGCAGAGAACATCATCTCCGAGCAGTTCGCCGGCCAGGTGCCGCCGACCACGATAATGATCGTGATTCAGGACTCGAATGTCCTGTCTGCGGAGGTGAGGGACTTCACATGGACCCTCAGCCAGGAGATTGCGACCGATGGCGCGCTGCAAGGCGTGCGGAGTGTTGAGTACCTCTACACATCCCTGCAGTACTACTATGCGAGCATTGTCCTACAGGCATGGGACCTGTTCAACCAGACAACCCAGACATCTCAAATGATCTTCGGGATGGCGACCCAGGTCGCAAATGGTCATATGGCCATGAAGGTGGCCTACCCGATGCTGAACGATACTGCGATACGCGCGAGTATCACGTCGACTATCCATGACCAGGTAGTGAACACTGGTGCCGACAACTACACCGTGAACCTCACCATGGGATATGTCAGCAAATTCTATGATTCCTGGCTAGGGTCCAACTACACCCTCCAGCTCAGTGAGCTGACCGTCCTTGCCAGGGACTCCTCGATGCTCTACTTCGGCGGTCAGATCGGCGGAGATGTGGGTGGCTTCGCCGTGCTGGTTTCCCAAAGTCTGTCCGTTGCGACATACAATTCCACGCCTGCGCTCCAGATGTTCGTCGAGAATATGCTCGCGATGCAGATCCATGTCGATCCAGCATTCATCCATGAGGCTTGGAGCATCGCCCAACCCCCGACGATGGCAGCCGCGGCTTACCTTGCCATGAATACAATCCTCACGTCGAACTTCACCAGCCTCCCGCTCATACCAGGGTATCTCGTATCGCAGTTCGTCAACACCAATTCCCAGTCGACGCCGAACAATACCATGCTCATGGTGCTACCACTAACGGTCGACAGCTCCTCGAACGAAGCTGAGAAGGATGTCAGGGAGCTCAGGAGGCTCGTCTCCGAACACCTGGCCATCCCGGGCATCTCGGTCTATGTGTCAGGTGACCCCGCGCTCAACATCGATATGATGGACTCGGTCAGCAAGGATACCAGCAGGGTGGATCCTGTCACGATAATCCTCGTGCTGCTGCTCGTCGCCATCTTCTTCAGGTCTGCGGTGACCCCTTGGATCCCGCTAATGACGGTTGGGATGGCGTACCTGACGAGCACGGCGGCAATATACATAGTGGGCAAGTACGTGATGGAGATACACTACAGCGTCCTGATGATAATCCTGACCGTGATGTTGGGCGCCGGCACGGACTACTGCATCTTCATGATGTCCAGGTACAGGGAGGAGCGCACGCTTGGCAAGTCCAAGGAGGAGGCCGTGAGGACGAGCCTGATCTGGGCCGGCGAGAGCATCGCAACCTCGGGAGCTACAGTGATGATCGGCTTCGGCGTCCTGATGATAGGTACCTACTCCTTGGTGAGGTCCATGGGGATGGCGCTGGTGATCGCAGTCGGCATGGCCCTATTGTTCGCGCTCACGATGTTGCCGTCCTTATTGATGCTCGTTGGTGACAAGGTCTTCTGGCCTCATACAATGAAGGAGGCGACCAAACGGGCACGCGAGAAGGAGGAGAGGGGCGGCGGGTACTTCAGGAAGAGCGCCCGGTTCGCGCTGAAGAACCGCAAGTTGATCGTGATCGCCGCCCTGCTGATATCTCTCCCCGCAGCCTACCTAGTTGTAAACCTCGAGTCCAGCTATGATTTCCTCGCAGGACTGCCCAATGCGGAGAGCAAGAAAGGCATTGACGCAATGGGCGATGGCTTCGGCAAGGGCAACATCATGCCCACGAACATCGTGGTCGTTTTCGACCATGTGATATTCCTGGACGGCGCTATCGACCCGGTCGCTGCCAGTCAGCTGGAGGATTACGCCGCAAGGTTGCTCGGCGGAAGCGACAGCAATGTCTTCAGTGTCGCTGGTCCTACAAGGCCGTTTGGCACCACCATCAACCAGTCATACGTTGCCAATCTCTCCGCGGACGATAAGGCGACCTTCGAGTACGCAATTCGTTCCTCAATCGGAGCGGACAACCGCACCGTGCTCTTGACAGTCGTGCTGAAAGAGGAGCCTTTCTCGAAGACCTCGATACACACGATCGACAGGATCAGGAAGATAGACGCCGTGAACAGCTCCGAGGTCTTCGGGCCGAGCACCCAGGTGCTTGTCGGAGGCGCAACCGCGTCCATGGCCGACATATCCAGGAGCGTCTCGAGCGACTTCTTCACCATGAGGATTGTCGCAATAGTCGGCATCTATGTCGTCCTGATGCTCGTGCTCGGGTCCCTACTCATTCCGCTGAGGTTGGTTCTCACCGTCCTGATGAACGTCGCATGGACCATCGCGATGACCATGATCGTGTTCCAGTTCGCGATCGGTGTCCCGGTGCTCTGGATGCTCCCGCTCATACTATTCGTGATCGCGATGGGGTTGGGCATGGACTATGACATATTCCTCACGACCAGGATACGGGAAGAGGTGGCGAAGGGCAAGACCGACGAGGAGGCCATCATGACAGCGGTAGAGCGCACCGGTGGCATAATCACCGCCTGTGGCATGGTCATGGCGGGCGCGTTCGGTTCGATGATGCTCTCGAGCACCGCTTTGCTCAGGGAGTTCGGGTTCGGGCTCGCGTTCGCGATCCTGCTCGACGCGATGATAGTGAGAATCTACCTCGTGCCGGCGATCATGCTCCTGCTCCAGAAGTGGAACTGGTACGCGCCTGGCAGGCTCCAGAGGGTCAGGCGAGAGGAAAAGGCGCGAAAGCATTAAGACGAGGCGGGCGGAATATCTCTGGCAGGTACTATGAGGCTTCAGTCAGCTATATTGACGGCCTTGATTGTTGTTGCGTTTCTCGTGACCGTTCCCGTGGCTTCGTCCCAAAGTGCAGGCGAGGCCGAGATGAAGGTCAGTGCCCAGATGTCGGTTTCGGGCATAGACCCGCTCGAGGGGAAGGGAAGCGTCAAGCTGACATACGCCGGCGCCGCTGCGGCGGGCCTCCGGCTCAAGGTTTTCGAGAAGTTCGACAACGGCAACCAGTACCTCGACGTCAACGAGACCAGGAACTTCCTCACGGCCGTATGCGACGGACTCATTGGCAAAAGCTTCTGGGGAATAACGATCAAGTCCACAACCAACTTCTCACGGATGAGCAACACGTATATCGTGGACCACACGAACGGTCTTGTGCCTTCGGCGTGGAACTCCGAAGAGCCGATTTGGTTCACAACTAGCTTTGAGGGCAGCGGGCAGGGATCCAGCAAGGAAATCCAGACTGTACAAGGAGCCTACGATACGTTCACGAACACTGTCGACGCAGTGGTAGGGTACGAGTTCAACGGCACAATCAGCGTCGAGAACCGCGTGTCGACCTACATGGTTGGCAGTCTCACAAGCCCCAATTTGAACGGAGGTAAGATCCAGGCCATTCGGACCCCTTGGGGTGAGATTCTGTGGTATTCGTACGAGGGGCATATAGGGTCCTCGGAGCCGGTCGACGAAACTCTCGCCTTCGAGCCGTTCTCCGCAATGGAGAACCAACAGATTGCGTTCGTAGTCCTGTTCATCGGGTGCTTGATGATCCTGAGGATGCCTGGCCAGCGCTTTGACAAGTTCGAAAAGCTCCATCCGAGGAAGTTCAGGAAGTACGCGAAGCCACTGATACCGGTCAGGCTCTCCGCATACGTGCTAGCAGCAGTTCTGGTCGTCCTCTACCTGTTCCCGTTCATCTTCTCTTTCGTTTCCCGCGATGCGTTGCTCTACTCGGCATATCTGTACATACTCGTGCCAGTGGCGGTGATCGCGGAGAGCATCTTCTCGAGGATCATGTATGACAAGGCTGCCGTCGACATTCCTGAAGAGGGCACCGTAGAGATCAAGCAAGCCCTCATTGAACCGGCTGAGGGTGAGGGCGAGATACTCTGCAAGATATGCTACAGGCCGATCGAGAAGGGACTGGATATGCTGCAGTGCGTGTGCGGCCTCATCATGCACACAGAGTGCGCCGAGAAGGAGGTCAACTGCCCCTCCTGCGGTCAACCGCTCGTGCAGCTGAGAACGAGGTCTATCCAGTGCAAGTCATGCGGGGAGACGTTCCTGTACTCCGGCGAGGAGGACGTCTACTCCATCCAGTGCACGAAATGCGGAGCGTTCCAGGAGGAGATCAAGGCGGGCAAGAACTACCTCGTTGCTGACGCCGAGCCGAGGAACGCTTTCATGATGATCCACGCGATGGCACTATCCGGCAGGCCGACGCTCTGCCTGACGACAGCTTTCCCGGGCAAGATCAGGTCGGACTATGAGATGGGCGACATCACGATCAAGTGGTTCTCAGACTCCAGCACGGACATAGACAACCTCAACCCGAGAGCCCTCGATGGGGACGCAATGGAGTCGGTTTCCACCTTCCTCATGACAACGAAGGCCGCCGGCGTGCTCGTCGACGGCATCGATGTCCTCATCGAGATGAACGGCTTCGACAAGGTGCTCAGTTTCGTGAAGAGACTGAACGACCTCGCCGCGATTCACGGGTCGACTATCCTCCTGTCCGTGAACAAGCACGCGCTCCAGACCGAACAGTACAAGGCACTCAGCGACGAGTTCGACGAGATCCACGACTACCAGTGAGCCTGGGCTTCTTGCCGTCCCAGCGCTTGTACAGATCGTTCTCGACACCCAGCTCATCGAGGACCCTCCCAACGACGAAGTCCACCATGTCTTCCACACTCCCGGGCTTCGGGTAGAATGCCGGGCTTGCCGGCATGACGGTCGCGCCTGCGGTCACAAGCCGCTCCATGTTCGACAGGTGTATGCTGGACAGAGGCGTCTCCCGAATAAGCAGCACTAGCTTCCTGCGCTCTTTCAGCGCCACCGAGGCTATCCTCGTGATCAGGTTGTCGGCTATGCCGCATGCGATCTTCGACATAGTCGAAGTGCTGCAAGGCGCGATTGCCATGGCGTCGAAACGGACTGACCCCGACGCGAGCGGGGAGAACAGGTCTTCGTTCTCAAAGTGGGCGTCGGCCTTCGAGTGGATGGCCTTTTTCGTGATTCCGAGCTCAACCTCGGCGATTCTCGCGGCGTCGCTCGAGAGAATCACTGTTCTCATCTTCGGCAGGCATTCGAGCAACCTCACGCCGTACACGATTCCAGAGGCACCCGTGATGCCTACTACGGTGTTCATAATGGCTGCAAAGGGGTATGCCGCAAAAAACCCTTCTCCTTACGCATCGATGCGTGCTTGTCAGGTGAGCGGGGACGCACAGTACTGGCGCAGTCCCTAGACAAGAAGCATTTAAATATGGGCAGCATCTTATCCGCGATTTGCCACCTATGGTGGCGACCATTCCAGCTAATTGAAATGTTCAATTTGTCTGAGGTATCGTGATGGCTACCGCATTTGATGTACCCGCTGACAAGCTCATCCCAAAGATAGCTGCAGAGCTCAAGAAGATCGAGACGATCGCGCCCCCGGACTGGTCATCCTTCGTCAAGACCGGCAGGCACAGGGAAAAGAGCCCGGTTGAGGGCGACTGGTGGCACACCAGGTCGGCCGCCGTGCTCCGCAAGATATACATCGAGGGGCCGGTCGGAACTACCCGCCTTGCGGCCATGTATGGGGGGAAGGCGGACCGCGGATCAAAGCCGAACAGGGCGGTTCGGGGCTCGCGGTCAATATCCAGGGTCACGGTCCAGCAGCTGGAGAAGAGCCAGCTGATCCAGAAGCAGAAGGACGGAGGCAGGGTCGTCACGGCCAAAGGCCGTAAGCTCGTGGACAACGTCTCCACACAAGTGCTGAAGGAGATGGCTGCGAGGAACCCTGAACTCACGAAGTATCTCTGAGTGAGCTGAGATGCCAGAAGATGACGAACTGGATACACTGAGGCAAAGGAAGCTCCAGGAACTCCAGGTGCGCGCCCAGCAGGAAGCCCTCGAACAGGAACGGGCGAAGCAGTTCGAGGCACAGAAGCAGATGGTAATGCGCCAGCTCCTGACGCCAGAGGCGAGGGAAAGGCTCGCGAACCTGCGCATGGCCCGCCCAGACATCGTCGAGTCCGTGGAGAGCCAGCTCATCTCATTGGTCCAATCTGGACGCATAACGCAACAGATAGACGATTACACCCTCCGGCAGATCCTGCGTAAGATTGTGCCGTCCAAGAGGGAGATAAAGATCGAGAGGAGATGACCAGATGGCCAAGCACAAGCCGCACGCTAGAAAGCTCAGGCTGCTGAGCGCGACAAAGAGCAACAGGCGCGTCCCTGCCTGGGTCATGATGAGGACAAACAGGAGCTTCCTGAGACACCCGAAGCGGAGGCACTGGAGAAGGACCAAGCTGAAGGTGTGAGGTCTTACAATGGTAGAAGAGATCGAGAGGGTTTACACTGTCCCGCTGACTGTCACGAAGCAGGTCCCGAGGACCAAGCGCGCCCCGCGCGCGATAAAGGAGATCAAGGAGTTCGTCAAGAAGCACATGGCAGAGGAAGCGCCAGACGAGGACAAGGAGAAGGAGAAGAAGAAGGACGTCTGGATCGACTACCGCCTGAACGAACTCATCTGGTCGAGGGGCATCGAGAGCCCACCAAGCAAGGTGCGAGTGAAGGCCATAAGGTTCGAGGACGGCCTCATTGAAGTCTCCCTGCCCGAGGAATGATTCTTTCCGGAGTAGGGCAGGATGCTTAGGCTTGGCGAGATCAACGGAAACCCCTACGTGGGGGTGTACTGCTCGGCGAGCGAGGACTTGGCGATTCTGTCCGATACGGTCGAGCGCAGCACGGTGAAGGAGATAGCTAGGACGTTGGATGTCGAGGTTGTCTCCACTTCGATAGCTGGCGCGACGATCGTCGGGTCGCTCGTAGCGATGAACTCACACGGGATCGTAGTAACGAATTTCGCCGAGCCGAACGAGCTGTCGAGACTGCCTAAAAGGCTCAGGGTCGGCAAGATGGAGGAGAAGCTGAACGCCGCGGGGAACAACATCCTGGTCAATGATCGCTCCGCACTCATTCATCCCGGAGCTACTTCTGCCAGCGTGAAGATGATCGAGGATGTGCTCGACGTCGAGGTAATGAGGAGGGGGATCGCCGGTATCGGCACCGTGGGTTCCACCTGCATTGCGACATCGAAAGGCGTCATATGCCATCCCCGGGCAACCGGGGATGAGCTGAAGTTGATCTCCGAACTGTTCAGGGTACCGGCTAGCATCGCCACTTTGAATTACGGCACACCGTACATCGGAGCGTGTGCGGTCGCGAATAGCAAGGGCGCGTTTATCGGTTCCCGTTCCACGCCTATCGAGCTGGGCAAGCTGGAAGAGGGCCTCGGCCTCTACTGAGTCAATCTACTGCGAGAATAGCCAGATCTCGGTTCCGGATTCTGGCAGGTCATCCGTGGAGAAATCCACCTCGTTGCCGACCTTCACAATCTGGCCCTGGTTGAATAGCTTAAGGAAGTTCTGCACGGGTTGAATGGAGATGCCGAGGCCCGGCACCCTGTAGTGCATCGGAATGGCGATCTTCGGCTTCACGGTCTCTACAATGGTCTTCGCGGCATCCGGGCCTACGGTAAAAACGTCACCAACTGGGACGAACAGGAAGTCAACTTCTGCGATCCGGTCCACCTGCGAGTCGCTGAGCACATGGCCAAGGTCTCCGAGATGGCAGAACGAAATTCCGTCGAGCTCGAATCGGAAGATCGTCACGGGGCCTCTCCTCGACCCGCCCTGAGCATCGTGGCTCGCGCCTATCCCTTCAATCCTCACGCCCTTCTCGACCGTCATCACAGTATCCCTAATCACGCTCGTGTCCGCGCCTTCGACATTTCGGACACAGTTGTGGTCGAAATGATCATGGGATACGAGTACCACGTCGGCCTTGACATTCGGCGGGGCGATACCGAGAGATTTGCCATCATGTGGGTCGGTGACAACCACGACGCTGCCGCCGATCTCAAAACACGAGTGCCCATGCCACCTGATGCGCAACTTACCTGACCTCGAAGAGGGGAAGTAATCCGACACAGCATACTTAACGAAAGCGGTAGAGACATCGCGCGCGGTTCGAGGACGATACTAATGCTTCACTTTCCTGACGACGCGAACATTCCTTGTGGCACTCTCAGGTTCAGTTCCTCTTGTTGCAGGGACTTCCTGATCGGGAAGACTCTTGACCTTCCTCACCTTCGGCTCGGGCAACGGTTCTTTCGCAGGAGCTGCCTTGACGCTGCGCACACGCCTGGCCTTTCCTTCCGGAGGCGAGGACGCAACCCTAGCTTCCTGTGCGGACTGTGCCTGTTTCGGGGCTGCAGTGGGATGCCTAGGCTCCGGATATGCGGGCTTCTGTGCCGCGGGAGTCTGCTCAACTGGCTTCAGATGACCAGCCTTGATGGCCTCGATCCTCTCGAGCGCGGGCGTGTGCAAAGTGGCTTCGATCTTCTCGTTCATCGACCCTGGCTCGAACTTCTGCTTCTCAAGCATGAGGTCGCGCTCGAGCTTCTCGATCTGAAGGATCCACTCGTCCTCCTCCTCGAAGTCCCACCCACAGAACTCGCACATGGTCGAGTCGAGCGTCACGCCGAGGCCGCAACTCGGGCATTCCTTCTTCACTTCGGCCTCGTCGATTTTCTTGGCCATCAGGTGGATAATTCTCAGGTGGTTATTTAAGAGTTGTTGACCAATCCCAAAGGGCTGGTCAGTATTGCCAACGTGATGCTAAAATACCTCCGTGGGGCATTACGAGGGACGAAATGAAGACTCTAGTGCTGTGCGTCGACCGAGACGACGACCTCGGAGAGAAAGCGGGAGTCAGCGGCCCAGTCATCGGCCGCGAGGAGAACCTCAAGGCGACAATTGCTTTGGGCCTAGCGGATCCCGAAGAGGCGGACATGAACACTGTGTTCGCCGGTCTTCAGTTGTATGACGACTTGACGAAGCGGGGCATAGAAGCGGAGATTGCCACCATATCCGGTGACTCGAGAGTCCGATTCCATGCGGACCTCATCCTAACAACCCAGCTGGAAAATGTGCTCGAAGTCGTGAAGCCGGACCGGGCGATACTCGTCAGCGACGGAGCGGAGGACGAGGCGATATACCCAGTGATATCGTCTCGCATAAAGATCGATTCGGTCAGGCGAGTGTTCATCAAGCAGAACAGAACCGTCGAGGGCACGTACTACATGGTCATGAAGACGCTCCAGGACGAGAAGATGCGTCGCAAGTTGATCGTCCCGCTTTCGATGCTGCTTGTGATTGTCGGCGCTTGGTCATTCGTGATCAAGATCCTCCAGTTCTCTAAGGGGAATTACGAGGACCTCGGACTGCTTTCACAGATGATCCCCGGCTTCGTGGCTCTGTCATTTGGCATATACCTGGTCGGCTGGGCATATCACTGGGTCGATAGGTTCGAGCAAAGGTTGATCCGAACAAAGAAGGCTGTGCGACAAGGAAGCCTGACCATCCCGTTCGCGATTGTGGCCTTCATGATGGTGGTCATAGGCACCTTCATCGGCTACGACGTGGCGATCGTTTATCGGGAAGGGCTGCTCCCCAACGAGAGGAGTCTGGCCATCACGATCTTGCAGTTCGTTTCCGGAGCTGTGTGGTTCATAGTGTTCGGTGTATTCGCCTACGAGACGGGGAAGTCAGTGACAGCATTCCTCCAGACTGGCAAGATACGCTGGTCGTTCATCGTGATGATGGTGTCGGTGCTCGCGACCGGATTCATCACCCAAGGCGCAGTGGACGCGATGAAATTCCTCGTCGACTACGACAAGCTCAGTCTCGTCATCGTTTTCGCAGAGACAATAACGGGCATCCTGATAGCCATTTTCAGTTCCGTCCTGAATGCCTCTCTTAGAAGCGAGGCGTCGCAGCAGGTGCAAGCACAGGGAGCGTAGGCCCTTGAGGCTCGAGACCTGGCTTCCCATCTACGACCGCGTCTGTGAGGACTTCCAGTTCGATAAGGAGCATGACCTGAGGAGCGCCCGCTTGCTCCTCTCGATGATTGGAGACAAAGGGAAGAAGGGACTTGCGGCAGTGCGCAGGGATTTTCCCCGTACGGTTCTGGTTTGTGGCGGAGGGCCGAACCTCGCTGATGAGATATCTTCGCTCGCCATCGAATGGCCAGTAGTAGCTGCCGATGGCGCCACCACGGTCCTCCTCGAAGCTGACATCGCGCTCCACATGATAGTTACCGACCTCGATGGCGTCGTTGAGGATCAGATCGAGGCCAATGAGCGTGGTGCCACGACGTTCGTCCACGCTCACAGTGACAACGAGACGGTAGTCAGACGGTACGTTGGCAAGTTCCAAGGCGTCGTTGTGGGCACTTGCCAGTGCGTTCCGCCCCCAGGCCTTCTCAACTTCGGCGGATTCACCGATGGGGATAGAGCTGCCTGCATATGTTCCGAGCTCGGTGCGAGGACGATCCGTCTCGCAGGTTTCGATTTCGAGAACCCGACGGAAAAGACAGGCAAGAGCAAGGAGACAAAAAAGCGCAAGCTGAAATGGGCGAAGGTCATCCTGCGAGAGCTCGCATCTGAAGGAGTGACTCTGCTCAACGCCAACGGCGAGAATATAAAACTCTGACGCTACCACGGGTTCGACATGTTTTTAGCTATGGACTCAGTTCCCAGACTGGGATTGGGATGACTGTTGTCACCATGCAACAGGTTGAGCGCGCACTCAAGAGGACTGTCGGCAAGAAGGGCATGTCCGACGCCGAGATCAAGAACCTGGCCGACTATCTCATGAGCTTCTTCGGGTACACCGATGAGGTAATCGACAACAGGCTCACATCAGAGGATCGCGACGTGTTCTACATGCTTGAGGAGGAAGGGCTCCTCACATCGACACAGGAGGAGGTCCTCCTCAAGAAGGGCAAGCTCTGGCGAATACACTATTGGATTCTCAAGAAGGATCAGATCATTAGGCTCGCGAGCTCTGACGAGCAAGGGGTCGAGGCAAAGGACGAAGCTGCCGGGGTGTACGAGCAGATCTCCGACGAGGAATGGGCCAGACACAAGGTCGTACCCACGGACCATAACCAGGGGAAGCCGCAAGAGAACGATGAAACGCATTAATAGCAGAAGCATAATGAGCTGAGCGCGGGTCTGTCCAGATGAACGGATATCTGATTGCACTAATCGTATTCGTAGCGTGGATTGTGCTCATCTACGTGCTTCACAGGCGCAAGTGGTTCGAGAAGCACGGCATGAGCCTGATGGGTCCCGCGGTGATGTGGAAGACCCGAAAAGGCCGAGACTTCATCGATAAGATGGCGTCAGCAAAGCGTCTGTGGGATTTCTACGGGAAACTGGCGCTTTGGATATGCGCTGGCTCGATGGTCACCATCATGGTCCTTCTTCTCTGGGAAGCAACAATCGTGAGCCAAGTGAAGCAGCCTCCGTCTCCGGAGCTAATCCTTGGAATACCGGGAGTCAATCCTGTGATCCCACTTGGATATGGCGTGCTCGCCCTCGTCATCGCAATCGTTGTGCACGAGCTATCCCACGGAATACTCACGAGACTGGCCGGGCTCAAAATCATATCTCTCGGCCTGCTCTTCCTCGTGTTTCCTATCGGAGCGTTCGTCGAGCCGGACGAGAAGGAGCTGCAGGCAACGACCCGGACGAAGAGGTCCAAGGTATACGCAGTTGGCCCAGCTAGCAACATCATACTCGCGCTTGTGGTTCTTGGTCTCTTTTCGGGAGTCATGATGTCTTCACTGGAACCGAAATACGAGGGGGCACTCGCCATCGGTATTGTCGGCGACTCGCCTGTCTCAAAGGCGGGACTGAAGCCCAACAGTGTCATCGTCTCTGTGGACGGGATGCAGGTATCCAACGGACCGGACATGTTGGACCGCGTCTCGCCAACCCCTGGTTCGATGGTCAACATTAGCTACTACTACAAAGGCGAGCTTGGGACGGCCGAAGTCGTCGACGGTCTCGTGGTCGCATATGCAGCTATGGATTTCGCGGCATATGATGCTGGCCTGGAGTCGGGCATGGTAATCACAGTTCTTAACGGCACGGTCATCGGCAACTTCGATGCACTTGCAGACGCGATGGACCTGTGCAGACCCAGTCAGGTAGTAAACGTGACCGTCATGAACTATGACGGCTCATCAGGAACCTTCCAGGTGAACCACAGCATTTCCCAGATGACGCTCTCGGACAAGTGGGATTACTACGACAGGTACGATCCTAGCGCTAACGAAGAAAGCTACCGCGGCGTAGCATACATGGGAGCCGGATTCCTGAACCTCGGAATAGACGCCAGGAATGTCACATACTACTCCCGCGTGCTGGCCAATCCGTTCCAAGGGGATAGGAACATCGATGACTTCTCCCGGTCATGGCTGCGGCTGATCGCGTTGCCGTTCCTGGACCTCGCCCCCGTGCACTCTCCTGTGACGGACCTCTACAAGGTTTCTGGAAGCGGCGCCTGGTTGGGCGACACTGGGTTCTGGCTCATTTCGAACTCGCTCTATTGGGTCTTCTGGCTGAATCTGATGGTAGGACTCACGAACGTGCTTCCCATGGTGCCTCTGGATGGCGGATACATCTTCAAGGACGCGTTCGACTACTTGGTGTCCCGTTTCTCGAAGGTCATGTCGAAGGAGAACAGGGACAGGGTCGTCGGGAACGTGATGCTGTTCCTCTCACTGTTCGTGTTCGGGCTCATCCTCTGGCAGATAGTCGGGCCGGCTCTCTGACCTCAGAAAGTGTTTTATTACCCAATCTGTTACCAATTCGGATGCGATGTTCTCCCCAGAGAAGGACCTGAGGGACCTCATTCTCGAGATCCTCAGGAACGAGCAGATGTCCATCAGCGGGGTTTGCAGGGAGCTCACCGACAGGGGAGTGAAGCTCCACAGGCTCGAGCTTACGGGGTACCTCAAGGCCCTCGCAGACATGAATGTACTTAGGCTGAAGGAAATCAAACCCGCGAAGGTCTTCTCTCCCTCCGCGACGAGGGACAAGAATCTTCACGAGCTCATAGGCATGAGCTGTGCGGAACATGCGAAGACGCCTGACGAGAGGGCGACTTTGGCCGCATACTGCCTCCAGAGGCTGTTCATGAGGCCAGTGTTCGACATGGAGGTCAGGCGATGTATCGCCGAGGGCACCATCGAGGGCAGGAAGGCCAGCACCGAGGAAAGAGCGGAGGCAAAATCGATTCTCCAACGCTTGGGATACAAGGTGCCAAACAGTGACATCCCGACCATCGTCGAGAGGGGCCTTGAGCAGCTCTTTCTCCAGGTCCTCGCTGACGTGATAGTTGAGAGGTTCAACGTCCATTCATTCATGAGGCAGACCACCCAGACCAAACTGTGAACAGCAGCTATTTATGTAGGCGACTTTGATTTCTCCGTCGTGAGCTTGAGCGAATTGGTGAAGGGCATAAAGGAGTACAAGGGCGTCGAGCGCAAGGGACCTATTGCGTCCGTTGCGAAGACACTGCTCCCAATCGCAGGCGACGAGATACTCGCCGCGCACGGCGAGGATGCCGCTGTGATCAAGTGCGGTAGGGAGATACTGCTCATGGCCGCGGATGGGATTCTTGAGGATCTCGTCAAGAGGAACCCGTTTTGGGCGGGATACTGCGCAGTCCTCGTGAACGTGAACGACATCGCTGCCATGGGTGGCTTCTCGATCGCGATGGTCAACGTGCTCGCATGCGCGGATTCGAAGGTGCGCGATGAGATCGTGGGGGGCATGAAGGAAGCTTGTGAGAAGTTCGGCGTACCCATGGTAGGTGGACACCTGCATCCAGACACGACATACACCTCAATTGACGTCGCAATCCTGGGGAAGACGGATCGTTCGAGACTCATACTCAGCAGCGGCGCGTCGGATGGAGAGTCAGTGCTCTTCGCCATGGACCTCGATGGCGAATTCACGAAAGGGGTTCCGTACTCGTGGGACACGACATCGAAGAAGAGCAAGGAGACCGTGCGCAGGCAACTGAGGACGATGAACAAGGTAGCTCCGCTCCTCACAGCGGGAAAGGACATCAGCAACCCAGGTGCGCTTGGGAGCCTTGGCATGTTGCTCGAGGCGAGCGGCAAGGGTGCGCACATAGAAATATCCAAGATCCCGAAGCCGAAAGGCGTGGACCTGCTTCAGTGGCTCAACGCGTACCAAGGCTGCGGCTATGTCGTGACGAGCAAGGCGGGACGGGAGCAGCAGGTAATGGACGAGTTCGCTAGAGCTGACATCACTGCCGCGGTCTGCGGAATTGTGACAAAGGGGTGCGTCCTGGAAATCGAACTCGATGGCTCCAAAGAAGTACTTTTCGATTTCAGCAAGGACACTCTTGGATGCTCTGTTCCGCAAAAGATATGAACACGCTTCTGCTATGGATGCACGAGAGCGAGAAACACGGCAATACAGCGGTTGGCAACCAATCCCAGAGGGCGCCTATACGCTGGGGTAGGTTGAGCTAGTAAAAGGGGACTGTTACGCTGCGGCCCCCACCGTGCTCGACTCTCTCTTGTTTCATTTGACTGGAAGAATAAGTGCTAGGCCGCTGAGGTTGCCGACCTCGCCGAGCGTCGGCTACCCAGAAACCTTCTCGGCCCCGCTTCCCGGTGAGCGTTGGGAGTCCGCGGTAGAGGCTGTTCCCGTCAGGGCCTGACCTAGTGCCCGCAGCGAAGGCAGATGATCCCGCCCTCCAGCTGGATCAAGGGCCACCTTCAACCCCATCGGACAGAGCCTCACAGTTGGTAACTGGACCGGCGCCGGTTCGGTTACGACGTCCCCAGCTGTCACCCCCACTATCGACGATTTTGGTGTACAAGGACACGCCGAACGTCCCGGTCGAGCCTAGCGGGGTTCCAATGCAGGGGCTGCTATAAAAGACGTTTGCACCCCCGGTCAATGTCTGCAGGCGCCTGGAGTATCCTTCCATCCCTCCGAGAAATGAATATGTACTCCTATCGATATGTCTGGCCAAGCATATCGGGTTGGGATACACTTGAACCAAAGAACGCTGAAGATACTGGCGGGGCTGGTAGTCGCCGTCGTAGCGGTAGCAGCGGTGGTTGTTTTTCTCGCGATGTCGAACAACGACAAAGTGATACTGAAGGTGTACACGGCTGGCAGCCTATCTGAGCCTTTCAGTTCCATGGAGGACGGAACAGATCTGAAGACGCTCTTCGAGAGAGAGCATCCAAACGTGGAGGTACAGGTCACATCGGGTGGCAGCGCGGATATGATAAGGAGGGTCACGGGGCTCAATCAGATTTGTGACGTCCTCGCGGTGGCGGACTCCTCCCTGATACCATCGATGATGATCAACGCGACTCCAGCGACAGCGGATTTTTGCATCGAGTTCGCGCGGAACAGCATGATCATTGCATACACGAACCAAAGCGCTCACCACGATGAGCTCAACCAGGACAACTGGTACGACATCCTCAGGATGCCCGGCGTAAGATTCGGCTTTTCAAATCCGAATGACGATCCCGCCGGCTACAGGTCGCAGATGGTCATGCTTCTAGCGGAGACATATTACAGCGATAGCCTGATCTACGAGGACCTGGTCCTGAACAACACGAACATCATCGGTGTTAGTTTTGATTCGGCAAACGGCACATACACCATCAACGTGCCGTCCACGCTCAACGTGAACAACGCCGACAAGGTAATGGTCAGGAGCGCCGAGGTCGACCTTACAAGCGCCCTCGAGGCTGGATCAATAGACTACCTATTCATCTATGAGAGTGTCTCGATCAGACACGCGTCTTCTGGTGAGCGCTATCTTGAGCTCCCAAGACAGATCAACCTGAATGACACGGCCTATGCTTCGCAGTACTCGAAGGTGAGGGTGAAGCAGTTCGCTGATAGCACGGATCCGAACAAGACGAAGGTCGTCAAGGGAGGACCAATCGTATATGGAGTCACGATACCGAAGAACAGCCTCCACCCGGACCTTGCCATCGAGTTCGTCAAGATGTTAGTGGGTGCTGACGGCCAGGAGGTCATGGAGAACGCGGGCCAGGAACCGATCACACCCGCCCATGCTGGCTATTGGAGGGAACAGGTGCCGACTGAGATTAGGGATATCGTGGACTAGGAGTTGGTTCGCTGGGCAAATCGAACAGGAAACCGGACTCATTGTTGGTCGCATTCTCCATCGCAGGAGCCATTCTGTTGACCTTCATCGCCCTCCCAATTGTGGCAACCGTAGCTTCAGAGAATCCCTCGAACACCTTTGGGATGCTGGGGGAGCCAGAGGTCAGGTCTGCCATCGGGACGAGCTTCGGAGCAGCATCGATCGCCACGGCCTTGTCATGTCTATTCGGGATTCCGCTCGCCTATGTGATGGCACGGGTCAGATTTCCCGGGAAAGGCATCGTCCAGAGCATAATAGACGTGCCTGTAGTCATTCCACACACGATTGCAGGCATCGCGCTCTTGGTCGTTTTCGGCCGCATGGGACTATTCTCAGGGGAGCTCGATGCGCTTGGCCTGAGGTTCGAGGACCACTTGTTCGGGATCGTCCTTGCGATGATGTTTGTTAGCTCCTCGTTCGTGGTCAACTCGGCACGGGAGGGATTCGAAGCCGTTGATGAACGCCTAGAAAACGTAGCTCGTTCATTGGGAGCATCTAGAGGCGGGGCGTTCCTAACCGTCACAGTCCCGCTGAGTATGTCATCCTTGGCGACTGGTGCGGTCATGGCATGGGCTCGCGCAGTCAGCGAGTTCGGCGCAGTCGTGATCATAGCGTTCTTTCCCAGGGTCATACCGACGCTGATCTATGAGAAGAACCTCCATGGTGGCCTGTCGGAGTCGATGCCCATTGCCGCTCTATTGATCATGATATGCGTGGGAATATTCGCGGTCTTCCGAACCCTGACCGCGGTCTGGAAACGTCGTATGGAGGAGGACAGATGATAGCTGCGGAATCGCTCTCCTACACTGCCGGGAAGTTCAACCTCCAAGATGTCTCGCTGAGGGTAGAGGATTCTGAGACGGTGGTCATTCTCGGCCCAACAGGCGCAGGCAAGACGGTCCTTCTGGAGCTCCTCGCAGGTTTCCGGCGGCCGAGCGAAGGATCGGTGCTGATCGGAGATCGGGATGTCACACAGCTCCCACCGGAGAGGCGGGGCATCGGATTCGTCTATCAGGACTACTTGCTCTTTCCTCATAGGAGCGTGCAGGACAACATTTCCTACGGGCTCGAGGTTCAGAACCTCAGGCGAGAGGAGATCACGAAGCGGGTCGATGAGATTGCCAAGCGCGCCGGGATTCTCCCCCTCCTCGACAGAAGAACAAGGAACCTCAGCGGAGGTGAGCAGCAGAGGGTGGCGCTCGCCAGGGCGCTCGTGACAGAGCCAAAGGTCCTCCTGCTGGACGAGCCATTTGCCGCCGTCGACCCGAACACGAAGGAAACGCTCATGCGAGAGATGGGCAGGCTCCTGGATAAGAATCGGATCCCAGTGATCTATGTCACCCACGACCAGGTTGAGGCCATGGAGATGGCCGACCGAATAGCAGTCATGAACGAGGGGAGGCTCGTCCAGGTCGATGAGCCGGAGAAGGTGTTCAGTGAGCCGAAATCGGAGTTCGTCGCGAGCTTTGTTGGAACTAGGAATATCTTCAAGGGCAAGTCAAGACTCGTGAATGGTGGTTCTATCGTGGAGGTTGGGTCGGTCGAGTTGAGGTCCAACGTCACCTTGGAAGGGCACGTCCACATGACGATCAGGCCGGAGGACATACTCGTCTCGGGAAACGAGATACTCTCGAGCGCGAGGAACTCCTTGAAGGGCAGAATCATCTCGATAGTGGAGAAGAGCCAACTGGTCTACTTGACTGGGGATTGCGGGATTGAGGTGACGGCGGCAATCACCAGGGAGTCGCTCAGAGAGCTGGAATTGACTGTGGGGGACGAGGTCTTCTTGACGTTCAAGGCCTCAAGCGTCAACTTGTTCTGAGGCTGGAAAACTGGATTACGAACGAGCGGCATGACGTCACGGGCGAATCGGTATCATGAGCAACCTCGACGAGGCCGTGTTCCGAGCGATCAACCAGGCAGGGTCAAATGTCGCGCTCGACGACATCATGGTGCTCTTCACGATTCTTGGGATGTCGTTCGTCATCGTGTTCATCTGCGTCCCTGTCTGGCTGAAAGGACGCAGGGAACTTGCGGTCGATATTGTTGCAGCGGTTATTCTGGCCTCCCTCATCGCCGAGCTGATCAAGCTGCTGGTTGACCGCCAGAGGCCGTTCGAGATCCTAGTTGACGCGAATACCATCATCTCAGCATCCGGACCGTCATTTCCCAGTGCGCACGCTTCGAGGGCGTTCGCCGTAGCGACACTGTTCCTGTTCAGTTCGTCACGAAGAACTGGGATTGTTGCGTTCGCAATCGCAGCGCTGATTGCCGTGAGCAGGGTCTACCTTGGAGTGCACTGGCCTTCGGATGTGATTGCGGGCGCCCTTGTCGGGATAGCCATGGGATACGCGGTCCATGTTCTCGGAAAGAATGTGACCCCGTATGCGAGAGTGCGCTCATACCTGCTTAGTTTGCCACAAAACGTCATCTCTAAGCCAAGGACATAGCAGTGAGCGCATACACCTTGGCCGCGTCTCCTAATTGGGAAATGCTAATAGCCTCGTTCGCCTGGTGATACTTTGCAAGTGCGCCGGTCTCACCGGGTCCCACGCAAATCACAGGCAGGCCGAGCTCGAAGGCGATTACGTTGTCATCGGCTTCCGACAGGCCGGTCACCAGTCTCGGACGCCTGCCGACGACAAGCCTCACAGCATCCATTGCTGCGGTGACGAGTTTCGAACTCGGCGGAGTGAGGTACGGATGGTAAAGGTCGAGGCCAGTCTCGAGAACCATCTTGACCTTGCTCTTCCGCCGCAGACTCCGCACGACCTCGCGGATCTCGGGCATCACGAGCCCTTCCTTCCCCGGAAGTGTGGATCTCACCAATTTGAAACTGCACTTGTCGGGCACGCTGAGGCTATCCGTGCCTCCGTTTATCTTGAGAATGGTCTGCGATTCCTTCAGGGGCTTGAAGTCATCTCCGGTCAGCTCTGGTGCTTTCCTCATCTTCATCTCTGAGAGTGCGCACACAAGCCTAGAAGCGTCAGTAACAGCGTTGATTCCTTTCTCCGGCATCGCCCCATGGGCTGATTTGCCGATGACTTCGAAGTTGACATAGGAACCGCCCCGTCTCGCGTTGGCTACGACCCGCAGACCACCGAAGCCCTCGCCGATGATGACCGCCTTCGCACGCTTGAAATGCCCCTTCGCTATGAGCGTGGCGGTCCCTGCGCCTGTGTGCTCCTCGCCAGATACTGCTTGGAAGGATATCCTTAGGCCGGGGGTTGCCTTCATCTCGGCAAGTGTTCTGAAGGCGACCATCAGCTCCGCCAAGCCGCACTTCATGTCCAGCGCACCAAGACCGTGCAGCATCCCGGCCCGCACCTCGGCGCCAAACGGATCCCGGGACCATCCTTCCACGACGTCGACTGTGTCTATGTGGCCGTTCAGGACCAAGGAAGGGAGGTCCTTAGCACCGATCTCCGCAACAACGTCCGGGCCATACCCCTCGACATTGACGAACCGCGGAGAGAATCCCCAGCCCTCCAACTTCTTGAAGATGAATTGCGAGATACGATGCTCGTGCCTGTAAATGCTTGGGATCCTCACCAGCTCCCTTGAGAGCTGCAAGACCTCCGTTGGGTCAACCGCCTGTTTGACCGCGTGGATGTCCTCCGTTGTTGTTTTCATACGTGCACGGTCTCAGGACCGGAATGAGTACGAGCCACAAGAACTTTGAGTATATTGTGGTCAAAGGTTGGTCACAGTCGTCGCCACCAGTTCGCTGTTGTTCAATCCTGTGAAAAGAAGACCGCCGCGATGACTATCAGGAATCCGATGACCAGAAGAACAGTGCTACGCTGGGGGAGTAGGTCCAATTCACTATCGCGCGCGCTATATCGGACAGGACGATGATCACGCCAAAGAGGTCCATCATAATGCCCAAGGCAAGAAGCTGCGGAGTCCTGTGAGCGAAGAATATCTTCTGCAATGACTATGCTTGAGGCTCCGCCATTGTTGGAAGCGTTGCCCCGCATCTGGCACACAAGGTCAGTGAAGCCGGGCTGTCGGCTCCACATGTTCGACATCTCATATCATTCCCTCGGCCCTGGCATATGTCCTGCTTGCTTACGGCTTTTTCTTGAGCGGTCTTCCCTTCCGAATCCTCTTGATTCGCGCATTCACCTTGCGTCTCTTGCTCTTTGGCAGTTTGAAACGTGGCATTGTCATGACCTCCTTGTCCTTGTCTGGATACTCCTCTTGACCTATGGTCTTTTCCGAATCATGAGCCTCAATCAAGTCGATCCTGGAAGAAGTATCCGCACGGTTGATGGATCTGTTCTTCTCTAGTCCTTGGATACTTCCTGCACTGCGGAGGCCTGATTACATAGGCTTTGCATCTGGCGGAATTGGGTTTGCCATCCTCGAACTTGAGGAAGGGGCACCTGAACAGGAACATGCAGCATGCGCCACATCGCGCACATTCCCCGGATCTATTTGCATCCACCTGGAGGACCAGGCTTGTGGCGAATCTCCTGATTTTGCCGTCGAATGGACCTTTCTCCATATCTGAAACCCCGATGTTGACCTATGGATTGCCTTATCCTCCCTATGGCCTTTTCCAGTCCTACATCTCTCGCATCGGCTTGCCACAGCAGACTAGGACTCCGCCGCCCTCTTTCGTGACTTTGACCTCCTGACCGCACACATCGCAGTGGTAGGTTTTCCCAAATTTCCCCTTCACCAAGATCTTCACCTCCCTGGAGAAGGGACTGCCATGATGCCTAATCTAGATTCTCCCGGATTGGGCGCGGAGGTATCTCCACGGGCTATTTGTTCATCTTGTGGCTTTTCTTGCGACGCTCCAAGGAATCAGTGGCGCATTCGAATGAGACGGACGACAGAATCAACGGTAAGTGCATATGCCCAGAATGGAACAAGCAGCGCAAGCAACCCATAGCGCAATCCGCCCGACCTTCGAGCAATGACATCTTGTCGGCCCTGATCGCTCGATTCAATTCGTGTTAGGATTACTGTGCGCTGTCGGGTCACGGAACCACCTGGCATTCATGTTCGCGTCAATTCATATCTGCCTTTCCACGGATAACCGCTAGCCATTCCTCCCCCGTGGGCTTTTCGGATTTTTTCGATAGCCATCGTAGTCCTCATCGTAGTTCTTCAGGTCAAAAACAGGGCTCCCGTCATATGCATCCAATCCTTTCACAGTCACGGTGTTCCCTTTCACATTCACCAAGTCAACAAGAGTCATACCTAGCTTGTTCGGTCTTTGTACACCTCTACTAGCGAAAACGCCGACCAGGGATTCGTCTTTCGCGCATCTGGGACGAACCATGGAACTCCACCCACGGTGGCGATGAAAACCAAAGATCACCCAGATGCGCTTCAGCTTCTTGAGCCCGTATAGGGAGTCGACATACTCCTTCTCAAAGACTAGCTTTGAGCTCACCTTGTCCCAATCCACGGCAGTCTCTGTAACTCCGTTGATCACTGTCGCAATTCGCCGGAGCTTCAAGATGATCTCCCCCTATCAGCTCTCTACATCGCCATCCCTTCCATATGGTCTTTTCTCAACTGGCAGCTGGCATGATATCTATTGAGGAATCCAAATGGACCCTGTGGGATTTGAACCCACGGCCTCTTCCTTGCGAAGGAAGCGATCTTCCACTGATCTAAGGGCCCGTGCTGCACGCCGATGAGAAAGAGGGAGGTATTTCTAGCTTTGCTCAGGACACTATCTTGAGAATGTGGTCGATGGTCTGGCCAGTGCTGCCGAGGTATGCCTTCGGATCGAGCGCGGCGTCGATCTCCTTCTCTGAAATGCGCGATGTGACCTCCTTGTTCTTCGTGAGGTAGCTCTTGAAGTCCTCGCACTCGCGCTGGGAATCCATGCTGCACTTTCGTACAATCTCATGGGCTTCCTGCCTGCCCATCCCCTTCGCTACAAGGGCCATCATGATTGACTCGGCCATGATGACGGAGCCGGCTCTCGTCAGGTTCCTCTGCATCTGAACCGAGTTGACGACCAAGCCATCGAACAGCTTGTCCAACTTGACCAGCATGTCGTCAACGAGTATGAACGAATGAGGCAAGAAGATGCGTTCGGCGGAGGAGTTCGTCAGGTCGCGCTCATGCCAGAGAATCGCACTTTCATAGGCTGGTGTCATGAAGCCCCTCACGATCCGAGCGAGTCCACAGATATTCTCCGCGACGATGGGATTCCTCTTGTGAGCCATCGTCGAGCTGCCTACTTGGGTCTTCTCGTCGAATGGTTCCGAGACCTCTGCGATCTCGCCTCTCTGCAGGTTCCTTACCTCTGTCGCGAACCTCTCTGCCGAGCATGAGATGTTCGCAAGGATTGACATGAGCTCGACATATCTGTCCCTGGCAACAATCTGGGTCGGGCTCTCCTCGACCCCTAGTCCCAGCTCCTCCATGACATGGCTCTGGATCTCGAGCGCCTTTGGCCCGAAGCCGGCGCCAGTTCCGACGGCGCCGCTCATCTTGCCCACAAGAATCCTCGATCTGCAATTCTCGAGCCTCTCCTCGTGCCTCTTCACCTCGAGCGCGAAGTTCGCGAGCTTGAGCCCGAAGGTGATAGGAAGAGCGTACTGCCCGTGCGTGCGGCCGATCATCATCGTGTCCCGATGTTCCTTCGCACGCTTGGCGAAAGTCTTCCTGAGTGAAGCCAGGTCCGTCTCCAGGAGCGCGAGCGCGTCCCTGATCTGAAGTGCCTGAGCTGTGTCTTGGATGTCGTTCGATGTAGCCCCAACATGGACGGACTTCCCGCTCTCGCCACACTGCTCGCTGAGGACGCGGACGAGCGCCATGATGTCGTGCTTCGTCTCTCTCTCGATCTCTTGCACCCGCTCGAGCTTGACGTAGCGCACCGAAGCAGTCTTCTTGATGATGTCCGCGTGGTCCTGCTTGATGTTGCCTGCCTTGGCCTGGGCCTGCGCGAGCGCCGCCTCGACGTCCAAGAGCTTCTGTAGCTTCGTCTCCTCGTCGAAGATGCCCTTCATCTCGGGGCGGCCGTACCTGAAATCGAGCGGACAGACTGGCATATTACCGTCCGACGAGGAGATATGTGTGCCTGGATTAATGCTTTCCTTAGGAGACAGTCCACGCGAGCGTGTGTTATCATGCCTGATAACTGGACGATAACTGCCTTAAATCCGGCACTGCCTCATTCCAAGCTGAGCGGAATCATGCCCGAGCAGAGGACCAAAGAGGTGTCGAGGCTCCTTGCCGACGACTATTCCCAGAAGATTCTGGCCAGCACGTATGCCGCCGCGATGTCCGCTCAGCGGTTGAGCAAGATCTGCCAGATACCCATAGCCGCGTGCTATAGACGCATCCACGAGCTCGAGGAAGCTGGGTTGCTCTCCGTGGACCGGGAGAAGGAAGTCTACAAGGGCCGAAAGGTCAGGCTCTATAGGTGCCGCCTGCGTTCAGCCACGATCAAGTTCTTGAACGGCAGGTTCGTGGTCAGGTACGACACGGAGCCACACAACGGTGATGCGGAGACAGCACAGTCTCTAGCGCCAGATTCTATAGGACCCGCGCAATAGCTCCTAGCTCACCTTCTGTCCAGCTCGTTGTTCACCAGTGTAATGCAATGGTCAGCGTGATAGCTGATGGGTCCGAGGGACACCTTCCTCGGCTCGTACGCCATCAGGATCTCCTCCTCGGCCTTGGTAAGGTCCTGGTCATCTCCTACCACAAATGTACAGTTGCTGCCCAATGAGGTGCTCCTGATATCCTCCCCGTCTTCGCGGAGGTAGTATATCGTTGACTCCTTGGACAGGTTCGAGAGCACCTCCGGGTAGCTCCGCTCGGAGACGTATATGCCAGGGGAGCACTTTCTCTCGCCCTCGCCCTTCTGGAGCAGAGCGTTCCTTATCAGGGCGGCGGTGCTTCTCTCGTCAGGGTTGAGGTACTTGACCTCTGACCCGTTGATCCGAATCGTCTTCGGCGGATTTGGCTCTCCAAGCAGAAGAAGTGTGATCTCGACGTCCCGCCTGACTCCGTGGGACAGGAAGAACGCCGAGTTGACGCACCTCAGCAAGATGTCGAGCCTGCCGGTCGAGCCGCACAGGTCGTCGAGCTTGAAGTCAGCCGATGTGATGGCCCGGTGACCCAGAACGATGTATCTCCTCAAAGTATCACTATTCCTTGGCCGCGAACTCGGACCCCTTCATCTGCTTCATCAGCTGCCTTCGCATCTTCCTGTTGCCCATGAAGCCCTTGACGGCCTTCCTGGACATGTTGTACTGCTTCAGAAGCTCCCTGACATCCCTCTGCGTGGTCCCGCTGCCCCTGGCGATCCTCGTAGCCCTGGAGGACTTGATCTCCTTCGGGTTCTCCAGTTCCCACTCGGTCATGGAGTCCATTATGACCTTCCACTTTCCCAGACGTTCCTGGGTGGCCTCCATATCCTGCTCCGCAAGCTTGTCCCCCAGGCCGGGTAGCATCGATGCGAGCTTCTTAAGCGGGCCCATGCCCTGCAGCATCTCCATCTGATCGTACATGTCCTTGAGGGTGAACTTCCCGGACATCATCTTCCTCGCAACTTCCTCGGCCTTCTCCTCGTCTATGACTTCGTTCGCCTTCTCGATGAGGGACTTGATGTCTCCCATGCCGAGCAGCCTGCTTATGAACCTGTCAGGGTCGAACCTCTCGAGGTCCTCAAGATGCTCTCCGACACCGATATAACATATCGGGGCGCCCGTCTCGGCGATCGCGCTGAGAGCCCCACCGCCTTTTGCCGTACCGTCCAACTTCGTCAGAACGACGCCCGTCAGACCTACGGCATCATGGAACGCCTTCGCCTGCGGCCCTGCCTGCTGCCCGGTCTGAGCATCGAGCACGAGCAGCTTGTTCTCGGCGTCGACTGCCTTGGCCACGTCCTTGATTTCCTGTATGAGGTCGTTCTCGAGGGCATGTCGGCCGGACGTATCGAAGATGATGACATCGTATCCTTCGAACTCTTTCATCGCCCTTTTCGCTATCTTAACGGCGTTTTTCTCATTGGGATCGCCGAAAACCGGCACGTTGATCTTCTTGCCAATCTGCGATAGTTGGTCGTAGGCGGCAGGCCGGTGGACGTCGGCCGCCACGAGCCCGACCTTCATACCCCTCTTGTGCATGTCGCGGGCTATTTTTCCGGCAGTTGTGGTCTTGCCCTGGCCATATAAACCCACCATGAGGATCCGTTGGGGCTTGGCGGGTATCTCCTTTGCCTTGCCTATGATCTTCACTAGCTCCTCGTAGACTATCCTTATGACATGCTCCCTGGCGCTCATGCCTGCCGGCGGCTTCTCCTTGATCGCTCGCTCCTCGAGCTCCTTGGTCATCGATAGGACGAGTTTGACATTGACATCGGCCTGCAGGAGAGCCCTCTGTATGTCCTTTACCACTTCCTTGACGAGCTTCTGGTCGACATGGGAAGCACCGGCTATCTTCTTGATGGCGCTCCTAAGAGACTGGCCTAGGCCTTCTAACACCATGATGATCGCTCTCCCCGCCAAGCGGACGCTCCGGATAAATAGGTTGTGCAGCCGCGCTCAGAATGACAAAAAAAGGGAAGGGAAGGGCTAGCCTTGTCAGAAGGGATGGGATGCACTCTAACAACTAGCCCAAAATTTCCCGGATGATATATTGGCAGGGCACTATATGAATATTTCGAAGTATGACTTAAATAGACTCTGACCGCCCAGTCAGAACGCGACTGACTCGTCCAGTATTTAAACAGGGGCAGCCGGTCCGTCACACTGGCGCACCCCTTTGTTTCATCTGCTGCCGGTGCACGGTCACATATACCCCGACTTCTGCAGGACCATTATGTCCTCGGTGCTGAGTTTCTCGCCGCTCTTGAACTTCTCGAAGATCTCCTCGGCCTCCCTCTTGGCCGAGGTATCGTCCTTCTCCTTCCTCGCCTTGCGGCCCTTCTCCCTAATGCCGGAGATGATCTTGTCGAAGTCGTGCACCTGCCTAATGTGCTCGATATGCTCTCGGTGCTGCTCGTCAGCCGTCAATTTCGCCTCTATGAACTTCTCCTGGGCGGCGTCCGCCTCCTTTCGGAGCCTGTCCGCCTCATCGTAGAGCTTGAGCATCGCGTCATGCTCCATCTGAGCCTTCTCCGCCAGCTCAGAGACCATCTTGTGGAACCCTTCGGCCTTGTCTTTCGCCTCGCGAGCATCCTTCTCGGCCGTCTTGACCTCGACGAACTGCTCGATCTCCCGCTCCATCTCCTTGATCTTGGCGTCGAGTTGCGACATTTCCTTCATGAGCGCCTTCTCTTTCTCGGCGCTCAGGACTGATGTCATGTGCTTCTTCTCGAGCGCCCTGAGCTCCGCCTTGAACTTCCTGATCGACAGGCCGCTCTTGGGCATCTTCTCCCGCCGGAGGTTCATGGCCCTGTCGCCCAGGTCATTGAACTTCCTGTTCCACTCATCCCGGCTAGCCTTCGCCTCGCGCACCTCAGCATTGAGCTTGTCCCTGCTTTCCCTCTTGGCGTTAGCGTCGTCGATGAGCTTCCTCACCTGACCGTTGAGCTCGTCCCTCCTCTCGGCCCATTCCTTGGTCTTCTCGTTGAGCTCGTCCCTGAGTCTCTTGTGCCTCTCGGCATCCGCGTTGTGCCTCGCGCGTTTCTCCTCAAGGCCTCCAACGAGCTCAGTCTCGGTCATCAACACCAACGCCATCAGAACAGATGAGTCTGGATGCGGAGAGGACAATAATAGGGCCCGTTTATATCCTTTTCGATGATTGAACTGCCCTGCGTACGGGACATCTGGTCTGCGTAAAATGATGCGCGTGCGGGCATGGGCGCCCGCTCGCCTGGACTCGTTCTCTACTCTGACAGTCTCGCCAATCTGGTTGTATTCCGCACTCATTCATCGATGTAGTAGAAGGCATGGTGCGGCAGCGTCGACATCACAAGGAAGGAAGGCGTGATAACACTCAAGGCGAGGTTTTGGTCTTCTCGTATGGCCTTGGCGCGCCGGCTGATGCAGACAGGTTATCATGCCTGATTACCAAATCGACAGGCGTATAAGCACGCCTGCCGGATAATGCTCCTGGCAAAGTGCAATAGATTGACCGATAGGAGTGGCAGAGCGATGGTGGATCCGAAGCGCGACAAGAATGGGAAGAACCCCCTCATCCCTTTCTGGGACCTGTTCAAGCCCAAGGATGGGAAGGAGAAGGTCGAGTTCGTCACTGTGACGGAGGAGAAGGTCCACCTGAAGCGTGTTGTGAAGGCCAAGCCAATGTCGCGCAAGCATATGGCAGAAGCACTCGCCGCCCCAACCGTCACCCAGAAGGACATCAAGATCACGACCGAGGTCATCGCGAGCGTTACACCAACAGCCCAGAAGCCCCCTGTCAGTGAGTCGCCCGAGAACTTCACCTGCTTCCAGTGCGGAACTCCCGTGCCAAAGACGGCTGACAGGTGTCCCAAGTGCAATGCCCGATACTTGAAGGGCATCTCAGAGACATCGCTGGCAGAGCTGGAATCGGCTGAGGACAATGCGTGCGAGGAACCAGAAGAGGTCTTCGACAGGGAGGACATTCCCTGCATCCATTTTGACGCCCAGGAGGGCATATTCAACTACCTCGAGAAGGACAGCAGGGACCCGGACTTCATGGTAGAGTGCAGCTACTGTGGCACTGTCATAGAGTTCGAAACCAACAGATGCCCGATATGCGGCAAGAAATTCGATATCACCGACACAGGCCTTGTCGGCCTGTTCTCCGACATGGAGTTCGACAAGGACTGCGAGGGCGAGATTGACTGCCCTCTCTGCGGTGAGCGTGTCGTGCCTGACGATGGCAAGTGTCCAGCGTGCGGTGAGATGGTCCACGCGGCGAACGCTGGCGATCCGTCCGAGAAGGTCGAACCAGTCATCCACAGTGAGAACGTCGTTTTCATGCACTTCGATGTCGAGACGGGAGAGCTGAACTACCTGCAGAGGCTCGCGAAAAAGCTGGGTTTCGAGCAGTTGACAGTCCAGCTCGAAAGCGTGGGAGAGACCGCTTTTGAGCAGGATTGGAAGAGCCTCTCGAGAATCTGAGGGAGTTGGACATCACATGGACGCCTTCAACACTTTCCGGCTCTTGCTCGATGAATACTCTTCTCGAATCCTGCAGTTGACCTCGCCACAATCCCTGAATGCGGTGGAGCTGAGCGACGCGTTGGACATACCGGTCGCCGCCTGCTACAGGCGGATCAGGGCGCTCAAGGATGCGGGCATGCTCCGGGAAGAGGACAAGGCAGTGTCTGTCGGTGGCAAGCTCGTCGCCAGATACAGGTCTTCTGTGGAGAGTGCTGAGGTTCTGCTCCAGGACGGCCGGCTGAAGGTGGTCATCAAGGCCAACGGGGAAAAGAGCGCGGACGAAGTGGTTCTGACCGAGGAAACCTCGATGTTGCATTGGCCGGGCAGGCCCTCAAACCAAGGCTAGTTGCAGAGGCCAGTCGTGGACCAGTAGCTCAACCAGCTTTTTCCAGGTTGTCAGCGCGTTTCGCATAACGCTTCGCCTCAACCTCATGAAGCTTGTTCTGCTCCAGGAACTTGGCGGCGCGGGTCTTGAACTTCGCAGCCTTCTCGGTTTGGGCAGCCGCCTTCGACTCGTTCTTGCGGGCGTGCTCCTCCATCTTGGCAGACTTCCGCTCCATGTGAGCGATCTTCGTCCTTATTGCCTCAGGGCTGAGGTCGCTGGAGCCGGATGCTGCACCGCTCAGCTCGGCCTCGTACTCCTTCTCCTGGTCCCTGAACCCGTGGGCTTTCTCCTTCTTCTCCGCCGCTTTCTCCCTGAAAGCCACAGCCTTGGCCGTGCACTTCTGGGCCTTTGCCTCGTTCAACTTGTATTTATGATAGAACTTCGCAGCCTTGTGCCCTGTGGCATGTGCCTTCTTCCGGAGGAGCGCCACGTCGTGGGCCGCCTCCAGGGCTGCCCTGCTCGTCCTGGCTGCCCTGATCTGGTCCTCACGTTCATCATCTGATGGCTCCTGGGGTTCGGCAGGTTCCTCAGACTTCTTCTTTACCTCCGTCGGCCTTGGCGGAGCCGGCTCCGGAACGACCTTTGCAGGTTGAGCAACGACGCTCTTCGTGAAGTCCCTCCTCGAAAGGAACGAGTCGATGTCCTCGTCCGTCCTCTTCTGAAACTCCTTCTTCTTGCCTGGGCCTTCCTCCTGAGCGTTCATCATCGATCACCTGCGCCTTCAAATTCATCTATGGGATGATAATGTTTTTCATCCCGTTCACCCGGAAGGCCAGGATATCGACCTCGCGTGACCTTTGATGCTTATGTACGGGCTAGCGATTACATACCCCATTGGTGGCTTGCTTCACGATGCTGGCTCGTGTCCCCGTCTTCCCTGAATCACGGCCTGTGGATCTCGCAGACCGGGAACTCATCGAAGCTCAGTTCTTGAAGTACCCGACCGAGGTTTCCGAGCGCACCTTTGGCTCAATGTACATATGGCGACGGTATGAGCGGAGGTCGCAGATCTCTCACCTGGATGACCACTTGATAGTCTCATGGTTCAGGGCCAAGTTCGGCAGGATCATGTTCCCGCCAGTCGGTCCAGAACCTTCCCGAATCATCAGGGAACTGGGTCGTCCGGACATGCTTGCGAAGCATGGATTCAATGGCGTCTTCGGAATCGTGGAGCCCCTGGCCGGCGAGCTCAAGGCTATGGGGCTCTTACCCAGTACTCTTCGCGACGAATGGGATTATGTCTACCGGTCTAGGGACCTCATTGGGCTCTCCGGGCCTGATTATCACACCCAGCGGAAGGAGCTGAAGAAGCTGCCCGCTGGCTCCGACGTAACGTACGAGCCGATGACCAAGGCGCACCAAGAGGAATGCCTGCTGCTGGAGGAGAAATGGTGCGACCTCAAACACTGCACCCTGGACAGGTTCTCCGCCGCAGAGGACCGCGCCCTCAAGGAGGCGATTGCGAACCTTGAGGAGATTGGCTTCTTCGGGGGCGTTGTGTTGGTGGACGGAAAACTCCAGGCGCTCACCGTAGGAGAGCGCCTGAATGCGAACACCGCTGCGGTCCACTTCGAGAAAGCCAACCCCATGATCCGCGGACTGTACCAGTTCATCAACCAACAGTTCTGCATCAACGCTCTCAAGGACTTCGAGTTCGTCAACAAGGAGCAGGACGTGGGCGAACCGGGCCTCAGGCGCGCGAAGGAAGGCTACCACCCTCACCACTTCGTCCAGAAGCAGTCCCTCATGCTCCGCTAGACCAGAGCTGCGGTAGCAACCAGCGTGCGACGACTCTGGGAAGAGTATTTATGGAGCATTCTCGTTCCGCAGTTCAACAGAAGGGAATACCATGGTCAAGTCATGTCTGTTGGTGAATTGCAGGCTGCTCAAGACGAAAAGAGTCGTCGAGCTGGCCAAGAAACAGCCGGGAGTGAAGGACGCTTTCCCTGTCCACGGAAGATGGGACATCGCGGTGCTGACCCAGGATCTCGATCTCAGGAAGATTGCAGAAATCGGGATCACCATCTACAGGGCAGAGGGCGTGGAGATTGTCGAGACCCTTGTCGGGTTCCCGGAGAGCTGAGGTGAGAAGAATGGTAAAAGCAGTTGTTTTGGTCATGCTCGAGCCCCAGACCTTCGAGGACGCGATGAAGATAACGAAGATTCCGGGCGTAACGGAAGGCTTCCTCGTCTTTGGACACTACGACTTCGTGGCGTTCATTGACGTGCCTGGCCTGGAGAAGGTCGGCCAGATTGCGGAAAAGATCCAGAAGCTCGGATATGTGAGATACGTCGAGACTCTGATAGAGAGATAGGCGACTTTGCCAAACCCCTTATTTCGTACCATTTTTCCCACTTTAGACTGCCTCGGCAGCAGCTCTCCGCAGGAAATGCTGGATGAGGGCACAAATGGACGCACATGTCAGATTGCGGCTCGGTTAAGCATTTATATGCGAAGCCTAATCTGGCGCACCAGGCCGATTCGGAGAGAGTAGGATGGTAGACATTACCCTTGTCATCCCGATTGCAGGCTTCGTCGGGTTGGCATTCGCAGGCTATCTGACCTGGTATGTTTTCAAGAAGGATCTCGGGACACCCGAGATGCAGGAGATAGGAGACGCCATACGGCAGGGCGCCAACGCCTTTGTAAGGAGACAGTACACAACCATCATCGCAATTAGTGCGGTCCTCGCGGTCGTAATTGCATTGCTGATCAAACCCACGCCATACGTTGGGTTGTCATTCTTCGTTGGCGCAGGGGCATCGGCATTGTCAGGCTACATCGGCATGTATGTCAGCGTCAGGTCCAACATAAGGACCGCCGCTGCGGCCCGCAGATCTCTGAACGAAGCATTGGTCACCTCATTCAGAGGTGGTGCAGTCTCAGGCATGGGCGTCGTCTCGCTCAGCTTGCTTGGCGTTGCCGGAGTCTACTTCATCTACTCCAATTTCGTTTTCAGTGGCGCATCGGCTGAGGTGGCATCGTCCTCTCTTGACGCGGCCATCGGATTCGCCTTCGGCGCGAGCTTCGCCGCCCTGTTCGCTCAATTGGGTGGCGGGATATACACGAAGGCCGCTGACGTCGGAGCGGACCTTGTTGGAAAGATCGAGGCAGGCATCCCTGAGGATGACCCCAGAAACCCTGCGGTCATCGCAGACCTCGTGGGTGACAACGTCGGGGACTGCGCCGGCAGAGGAGCAGACCTGTTCGAATCGACTGCTGCTGAGAATATCGGCGCGATGGTGCTCGGCCTGACACTCTTCAAGCTGTTCACTGGAACCCCCTTCGACTGGTCGACGAAGGACGCACTTGTCTGGGTGTTCTTCCCGCTTGTGGCCAGGTCTTTCGGAATATTCGCATCACTCGCGGGCGTGCTCGCCGTGCGTTTGGGGAAGAGGGAGGACAAGGACCCGATGTCGGGCATCAACATGGGCTATTACCTGACGTGCGTCCTTGCAGCCATGTTCTTCTATGTCTCGACCTACTACATGTTCGGCGACTTGTACCTCTACTTCTTCGGCGCAGGCATAATTGGCATTGTGCTAAGCATTGCCATCGTCTACATCACACAGTACTACACCTCTGGCTCGTGGAGGCCTGTGAGGGAGATTGCAGAAGCGTCGACCACGGGAGCTGCGACCAACATCATCACCGGACTATCGATTGCGATGGAGACGACCGCTTTGCCCGTCATAGCCATAGTCGTCTCGCTACTGGGGTCATTCTTCCTTGGTCACGCTGCAGCATCTGATCTGGATGGCTCGGTCGTCAACGGAGTTGTTGTAAGCCTGACTGACACTGATTTCCTAATATTCGGCTTCTACGGCACGGCAGTGGCGACCATGGGAATGCTGGCAACTTGCGCATTCATCCTCGCGACTGACACCTTCGGACCAATAACGGACAACGCAGGTGGCATAATCGAGATGTCCAAGCAGCCTGAAGACATCAGACGCAGGACGGACAGGCTTGATGCCTGTGGCAACACTACCAAGGCGCTGACCAAGGGATATGCCATGGCCAGCGCGGCCCTTGCGGCGTTCCTGCTGTTCGGCGCGTACTTCGAGCGGGTGGCCGCGAAACTGTATCCGAACGATCCTAATGGTCTGGAGCAAGCCTTTCACGTGGACTTGGCGAAACCAGAGGTTTTCGTGGGCGGCCTGCTAGGTGCGATGCTGGTATTCCTGTTCGCATCGCTCGCGATCAGAGCTGTGGGCAAGGCAGCGCACGAGATGATCAACGAGGTCAGGAGACAGTTCAAAGCCGACCCAGGAATCATGGAGAGAACATCTAAGCCCGACTATGCCAAGTGCGTCGACATTGCGACCAAGGGCGCCTTAAGGGCGATGGTGCTTCCGGCCCTCCTACCAGTTCTTGTGCCAGTATCATTCGGCGTTATCATGGCGTCGCTACACTACAACGCCCCCCAGGCAGTTGGCGGACTTCTGATGATCGGCACCATAACGGGCATCATGGTCGCGAACATGTTCAACAACGGCGGAGGCGCATGGGACAACGGCAAGAAGTACATCGAAGCCGGCAACTACGGCGGCAAGAGGACCCCGGCCCATGCGGCGGCAGTCGTCGGCGACACCGTGGGCGACCCGCTCAAGGATACCGCCGGACCGTCGATACACGTGCTGGTCAAGCTGCTCTCGACAGTGACGCTCGTGTTCGTGGGGCTGTTCATCGCTCTATGAGGTGTGTCTACTCCACCAACAAACCATAAATATGACCACGGGCATCGAGAAGCCCGCGAGTCATCCATTTAGAGGACTGACTGAATGTACGTGATAGCGTCAAAGGAAGATGTCGTCAGGATACCCCCGAGCATGCTGGGGGAGGACTTCCAGAAGCTAGCCATGAGGCTGACCCAGGATACATTCCAGAACAAGGTCGAGGGCGACGGCAGCTTCACCCTCCTTGTTAGGAACATAGATCCTCAGGGCGGCGGGAGGATCATCCACGGCGACGGGGCAATATACCAGAAGGTAAAGTTCGATGCACTGATGTTCAGGCCGATGCTTCACGAGGTCGTGGAGGGTACGATCTGCGAGGTGCTCAAGTTCGGCGCCTTCGTAAGGTTCGGCCCCCTGGACGGCCTGCTGCACATCAGCCAGATAATGGACGACAGGATAGACATCGATGTAGACGGGCACAGGCTCGTCGGAAAGGACACGAAGCGTGAGCTCAGGCTAGGGGACAGCGTCCGCGCGAGGATTGTCTCCCTGAGCATCAACGAGAGAAGCCCGAGAGAGAGCAAGATAGGCCTAACAATGCGCCAGCCTGGTCTCGGCAAGCTCGAGTGGATCGAGGAGGAGCGCAAGAAGCGGGAGGAGAAGGCGAAAGGATGAAGATCGAGAAGGCATGCAAGAAGTGCAGCTTCGTCACTGAGGAAGACAAGTGCCCGCTCTGTGGAGGCGAGACCTCGAAGGAATGGCAAGGATATGTCGTGATTCTCGACCACACGAAGTCCGAGATCGCGAGGAGAATGGGCATACATGTCAACGGCAAGTTCGCCCTCCGGGTTCGATGAATCTTTCCCCGAGAAGGACCTAGTGCTCCCAGACCGCATGAGGGAGGAGCTGGCGAGGCCGATTGGCAAGCTGGTATCCGCATGGGCCCTCAGGAAACACATAGAAGGCAGCCCCAGGGTCGTGGCCGTGGGGGATGTCGTCACTATCACACTCCTGCAGATGAAGCTCGAGCCGGATGTTGCTGTCTTCGACTACAAGACGCAGCGGTTAGAGGACTACAAGGCTAGGGAGAGGATCTCCAAGATGGGCGGGAAGCTCGTGCAGGTGAGCAACCCGCCAGGGAAGATCACGCGCGCGCTGTGGAAAGAGGTCAAGGAAGCGGTCAACGGCAGGGACCGGTTGAAGATCGAGGTCAGTGGCGAAGAGGACCTTGCGGCACTCGTTGCCATCGCTCTCGCGCCGGACGGGACGCATGTGATCTACGGCCTGCCCAAAAGGGGCCTGATGGTAGTCCAGGTGGACGACGAGTCAAGGAAACTAGCAGTCACGGCGATTAAGAGAATGGCAGAGTGAGACGATGGAAGTTGAGATAGTCTCGAAGAAGGAGAACCAGCTGCTTGACAGGATAGAGGTCACTTTCAAGGCGGCCCACCCGAAGGAGGGCACGCCCCAGCGAGAGGCCGTCAGGGACAAGATATCCGCGCTTCTCAAGGCGCCCAGGGAGAGGGTCATAGTCGACTCCATGAACTCCGAGTTTGGGAAGACGGAGACCATGGGGTACGCCAAGGTGTACAAGACCAAGGAAGCGGCCATGAAGTACGAGCGAGAAGAGATCCTGGTCAGGAACAAGCTCAAGGAAAAGGTCAAGGCGGAGAAGAAGGCCGCAACCGCACCGCCACCGAAGGCCGCTCCAGCTCCCGCGAAGCCTGCCGAGAAGCCAGCGGAGAAACCCCAGGAGAAGCACCCGGAGAAGGCGGCCGATAAGCACGCTGAGAAGCCGGCTGAGAAGAAGGGCTAGGTGACTGATCATGGCGGACAAGGAGAAGCAGCCAAAGGCCAAGACGCCCAGGATCGCGAAGAAGGACTGCTACAAGGTCGAGGGCGGGAAGGTAACCAGGACAAGGAAGCACTGCCCAAAATGCGGACCCGGTGTATTCATGGGGGAGCATGCGAACCGCGTTTCATGCGGCAAATGCGGCTACACGGAGTTCAAGAAGAAGTAGCCGGCACACCGCTGATTTCGTTGCTGCATGGGTTGGAACCGGGAAAATCCCACTAGGTTCTGGGACGGCAGCCCTTGCCAGTGCATAGGTGACAGGCGACCATGTGTCCGTTGCCTATGTCTACCATGGGTGGTTCTTCGAAATTCTCCAGCTTCACTGCCAACGCGAGCCTCGGCCCCTTGACCGATTTGATGGCTATTCCGGCTACCGCCTTGACGATCGGATCATTCTGCTTCTTCAAAGCATCGAAGTAGTTTCTCAGATCGGATGCGAGCTTGTCCAGCTGATCGCCCACTCCTAGCACTTTCAAGGCCACGCCTTTCTTGCCAGCCTTGATTGAAAAGATCAAGTTGTGGAACCTGGAGGCGTGGCTCATGTCAAAGTCCTTCTCGATTCTACTTGCCACTTCCAGAGCCATCTGTCTCCTGGAAATCTTCAGATTCTTCATTTCCTGAATCTTCACGACGATCTCCTTGTTGCCCGAGAATCGGTCTATCGCCGCAATAGCATCGAACATCGGGACAACGCCCCTGAGCTCCACAGCCCTGGATCGCAGCCAGCTCTTGACATTGTCCAGCTCCGCTCCGGCCTTGAGATCGACCATGACGACGAATCCGTCTGGTCGGAGCTTCTCTATCGCCTTCGACATGGGATGCTTGACGTCCTGGAACCTCTCTCGCTCTTCCATGTACAACACGAAGTCCTTAGCTTCCCAGCCGCACTTGTTGAACGCGAACGAACACCTAGGATGGAACCTGCAACCCTCGGGCGGATTGATTGGACTTGGGACCTCTCCCTCAATTCCTTTCCTGTCCTTCCTCAATTTCGGGTCTGGGATTGGGATGGAGGCTATCAGCGCCTGGGTATAGGGGTGCTGGGCGTTGTTCAGGAACTCCATGGCAGGTGCCAGCTCGATTATCTTCCCAAGATACATCACGGCTATCCGGTCGCTCATGTGCGCGACGACCGACAAGTCATGAGATATGAACAGATAGGTGAGCCCGTATCTGTCCTGTAGCCGCTTCAGGAGATTGAGGGCTTGGGCTTGGACAGAGACATCGAGAGCCGATGTCGGCTCGTCGAGGACTATGAACTCCGGTTCCACGGCAAGTGCTCTCGCTAGCGCGATGCGTTGTTTCTGCCCTCCGCTGAACTCGTGTGGTAGTCTGGACAAGTGGTCGTGCGACAGGCCGACCTGCTCAATCAGCTGATGTATCCTCTCCCTCTCTGCGAACTTCACGTTCCTGGAGACGGACGGCGGCGGCCCGTGTATTGCGAACCCCTCTCCGACAATTCTCTCTACCGTCATCCTCGGGTCGAGACTGGAATAGGGATCCTGAAAAACGATCTGCATCTTCTTCCTGATGGCCCTCAACTGGGCCGGGGACATCCTAGTGACATCCTGGCCGTCGAAGATGATTTTGCCTGAAGTTGGCTGGACAAGCCGTAGGACTGCACGCCCGAAAGTGGTCTTTCCACAGCCCGACTCTCCCACAAGGCCCAGCGTTTCCCCCTTTCGGATGGACAAGGACACACCGTCGACTGCATGTACATGAGCGACAGTCTTGGCGAAGACGCCCTTCTTGATGGGGAACAGTTTCTTCAGATTCTCTGTGAAGATTATGGGACCAGCATCCTCTGCGGTCAATAGCCTGTCAGACATTGCCACTCTCACCTCCGGCAGGATAGAGATGACATGAGACGAAGTGCCCAGGCGCGACCTCAACCATCGTCGGCCTGACGCTCCTGCATTGGTCCGTCGCGAAATCACACCTGTCCACGAACGAGCAGCCGGGGAACGGGTTCATCAGGTTCGGCACCGTTCCCTTGATCACTGTAAGCTCGTCTTTGCGCTCCCCTAGCTTTGGAAAGGCAGTCAGCAGACCCTTTGTATATGGATGCTGCGGCTTGCCGAACAGCTCATAGGTTTCCGCCACCTCGACGATCCTGCCTGCATACATTATGCAGACCCTGTTACATGTTTCAGCCACGACGCCGAGGTTGTGTGTGATCAGCATCATGGAGCTGCCCGATTTCTTCACAACCTCTTTCAGGAGGTTCAATACCTGGGCCTGGATAGTGACATCTAGTGCAGTCGTCGGTTCGTCAGCGATCAACAGCGTCGGAGAACACGACAATGCGAGAGCGATCATTACGCGTTGCTTCATGCCACCGCTGAGCTCGTGCGGGTATTGCTTCACGACACTCTCCGGGGCCGCAATCCTGACGAGTCCGAGCACCTGGAGAATCTTCTTGTTGAGGATAGCTTCATCATACACGTTCTGGTGGAGCGAAATGATTTCCCCCAACTGATCGCCGATTGTGAAGACTGGATCAAGAGAGGTAGATGGGTCCTGGAATATCATCGAAATGAACTTGCCTCTGATTCCCCGCATTTGCTCGATGCTCTTTGTTAGGAGATCGTATGCTCTCAAGGCGGCATCCCTGCCAATCTTGTCCTCCTTTGGCAACTGCTTTGCTTTGTTGGACAGATAGTCATTGACGACGCTGTCTGGCGCCTTCTCAGGAGGAACAATCTTGCGGATCTCGGCTGCCGTCATCGGTTTCGGCTTCTTCTTGGTCCCGGCGAACCTCGGATCATGGGTCGCAACCAGCTTCTTCTTCTGATCCAGCGACTGCTTCGCGTACCAGTTCCGGGCCTCAGCCTCGAGCTGTCTCCTCCTGGCTCTGACTTCCGGAGGCTCCATGAAGAATATGCTCCCAGCCGTGATCTTGCCTGGATGTGGGATCAGCCTGAGTACGGAAAAGGCGGTCATGCTCTTGCCGCACCCGGTCTCACCCACGATGCCAATCGATTCATTCTCGAATATCGTGAGGTCTATGCCGTCCAGAGCTGTGACGGTCCCCTCATTAAGGAAGAATTGAGTCCTCAATCCCGTGATTTCCAGGACAGGGTTCTTCCCGGGCATCATCTTCTCAACCCCTTCATCCGCGGGTCAAGCACGTCTCGCAATCCGTCTCCAAACAGATTGAATCCGAGAATCGTGAAGAGCAGAATCATTCCTGGGAAAGTGGCAATCCAAGGTGCCTCTTCCAGGTATGGAATCCCGCGGTACAACATGTACCCCCAACTGGGTGTCGGTGGCTGCGTCCCGACGCCGAGGAAGCTCAGGCTGCTTTCTATGGTGATTGCGTCGGCGACCCCGACCGACGCCCACACGATCAGGGGCGCTATACAGTTCGGCAGTATGTGAGTAAACATGATGCGTCCGTTCTTGGCACCCAGTGCCCTGCTAGCCTCAACGAACAGTCTCTCCCTCACTGTGAGTGCCTGACCGCGCATGAGCCTAGCGAATCCGGCCCAATAGGATATTGATATAGCCAGTATCACATTGGAAAGGCTCGGACCGAGCGCTGCAGCAAAGGCTAGTGCGAGAAGGAATGCTGGAAAAGTCCAGAAGAGGTCAATGGTTCCTGCAATTATGTAGTCCACTACGCCGCCAAAGTACCCCGCAGTAAGGCCCAACACCACTCCGATTATCAACGAGACCAGGATCGCCATAGTGGCGACCGTCAGGGACACCCGTGCTCCCCAGATCACTCGGCTGAAGACATCACGCCCCAGTTCGTCGGTGCCGAACCAATGATGCGAAGATGGGGAGAGAGTCTGGTCGGCAGGATCTAGTTGCCTGGGCGTCGGGTCTGCAAGCGGCAGGACCGGAGCGAGGACGGCGAGCGCAACCATGACAATTATGATGGAGAAGCCAATGATGACCATCTTGTTCCTGCCGCCTCTCTCGAGGATGTCAGCAATCATCTGCTTGACCCCGCCGGCCATCTGCCAGGTCTTCAGCTTGTCGTTCAGCGACTTTCGCGGGTGCATCATCCGAGTCTCACCCTCGGGTCGACATATGCATAGAGGATGTCAGCCATCAGATTGCCGAAAACGACGAAGAGTGCCAGTATCAATATGCAGCCCTGTACAACGGGGAAATCATGGTTCGATATCGAGGTCGTGATGAGCATTCCAAGTCCTGGCCATGCGAACACAGTCTCCACGACCACAGCACCACCGACGAACCACCCGATGTCAAGGCCGATCACGGTGATCACCGGGAGGATGGCGTTCTTCACCGCGTGCTTGTAGATTATCTCTCGTTCCGGAAGGCCTCTGGACCGTAGTTGGGTGATGTAGTCCTGTCTGGTCACCTCTAGCATGCTTGACCTCATCATTCGCGTCGTGAGGGCGGCGTTCCCCACTCCCAGCGTAATCGCGGGAAGGGCTATGCTGCCGTAGCCTCCCACAGTCCCTTCTGCCGGCAACCAGCCCAGATATACCGCAAACAGCAGCATCAATAGTATGCCCAGCCAGAACGAAGGCATGGCGTATGCGACGAGCGTGAAGACCATCACGCTCCTGTCTCCCCAGGAGTTCTGCCTCCGGGCGGAGAATATGCCCAGCGGAATACCCAGCGAATATGAAATGGCGAGGCCAATGGCCATCAGCTCCAGAGTCCTTGGCAGTCTCTGCACAATGAGGTCCCCAACATTGAGGTTCAGGGTTGCCCGGCCGACTGATGTGCCAAGATCGCCATGCATTAGCCGCCAGAGGAACTTGCCATACTGAACTATGAATGGTTGGTCAAAGCCATACTTGACTCTGAGCTTCTGAATTTCATCCACTGATGCATGGGGAGGAGCAATGGCAATGACAGGGTCACCCGGCGTCAGATAGAGCATCAGAAAAACGATGAAAGTCGCAAGTATTATGACGGGGATGGCCAGCAGAATCTTCCTAATGACATAGGCCACTAAGTCTGCCATTGAATGCCTCCTGCCCCAATCCCCATCCGGCTTACGGACATGACTCGCTTTGCTCCGCCTGCGTTTGTGGGTCCTTTGTGATGAAATGAAATTGTAAAGGGTTTGATGGTTTTGACCTACTTCACGATGTCCACATCTACGATGTCAATGACCTGCTCCTGACCCAGCGGATGGACATACCAGCCCGTCACGTAGTTGTGAATTGCGAAGATCTGGTGCCAGAAGATGATTGGCGCCCACTCTCCCTGAGTAAGTAGCCTGATATGCCCTGCAGTTGCGTTGTCCGAGAATTGCTGCTCGGTCTCCGCGAAGGTCCAGTTGGTCACGTAGTCGTCAAACACGGAATCCATGTACCAGCCCGTGTTCGAACCTCCGGCCGCCCATGTGCCAAAGTGCCAGTCGAGGATCTCCGCCCGCGGCCAAGAGTACCAGAACAGGATGGCTTCCTGATCTCCGGCGGCGGCTCTTGATCTGAGTTCGGTCTCAGCGTACTGCGTGAGATCGACATGGACTCCAACGTTCTGGAACTGGGTGAGCAGGATCTCCGACATCGCCACATCCTCTCCCTTGTTGGTTGTCCAGAGATGCAGCGTCAGCTCGCTGTTCGTACTATTCTCGAGCCAAGTGTCAGAGTCTGTGTCATTCCACCCAGCGGCAAGGAACAAGGCCTTTGACTTGGTGACATTGTAGGAGAAGTTGTACTGCGCAGGAACATTTCTGCTCTCAGGCTCTATTGGAGACAGGTAGTTCACACCCTCCTCACCGATTCCGTGCCAGACCGTCTGCAGGATTTGCGTCCGGTTTATAGCGAAGCCAAAAGCCGATCTCAGTGACGCGTTGTTGTACGGCGTCTTGTTGGCGTTGAACTCTACATGGTAGGTTCCCTGCCCCGGTCCAGTGATCACGGTCATTCCAGGAGTGGACTGATACGTCTGGACCTTGTTCGGAGGCACCTGCTGCAAAATGTCGATTGACCCGCTTTCGAATCCCGCGAACCTGGTTGCCTGGTCCGCGATGATTCTGTAGATTATCTTGTCAATCTTGGCAGGCCCCTTGTTCGTGTACCAGGACGCTCCCCAGGTGTAGTCCTTGTTCTTGACAAGCGTCAAGTGGTCCCCGGGAACCCATTTCTTCAGCTTGAATGGGCCAGTGCCTATGACCTTGTGACCTGCCGTGCCATACTTCGCAAGTCCGTCCGACTCCAACGCGTTGGGACCCATCATCGAACCGTACAGGTGCGACAAATTGAAGATCAGTGCTACATCAGCCCATGTCAGGTTCAAGGTCATGTGGTAATCGTCCTTGCACCATATGCCTGCGTTTGGCCAGCCGGTCTTGTTCTGGCATCCGAAAATGCTCCAGAACTCGTACTGGACCCAGCTGTCGTCTTGGGCGTAGTAGTTGATGATCCTTCTGACCGCATCCGAGTTGAATGCCAACCCGTCATGGAACTTCACGCCCTGCTTCAGGGTGATGTTGAATGTTGCATTGTACGGGTAGCTCGTGCCTCTCATGTTCTTGAGTTCCCACGACTCGGCAAGTCCGGGCACATACGCCCCGGTCAGGTCTCTTGCGATCAGGGTTTCATAGATCATGCCTGGCGGACCGTACATTGCGCTCGTCTTCGCGGGGTCCATCGTCTCGACATCAGAGCTCATCGCAATCACAAGGGTCTTCCCCGCTTCCCTATTGAACACTCCTGCCGCCCAAGCCCCGGCGACCGCCGCCACGACAAGGATCAGCACGACCACTACCGCCCAGATCATCTTGCTCTTGGGGCGAGCGGAAGCGCCCGCAGACTTAACATTCTCACTATTCGGCTCTTCTTTTGAACTCCCCACAGTATCCCCCTCTTATGACCCGCAAGCAGCATCCGAGCCGGAGTCAATGCTATGTGCGAAAGACCCCTACTCGGTCGGCTCGCAGACTACTGAGTCCGCAATTGATTGATGGATATTTATAAGGTTCCCCCCTAGCCGCTCCGCGGAAAAACTAGACAGAAATTCGGGTGCCTGTCTCCTGAATGCTCCTTGAATGAACGCTTTCCCGTTATGCGCACTAAGCACGACCGAATCCTGCTAACGAAACCATTTAGACAGCCCGGCGAAGGGCAACACTGACCATTTCCTGTCGTTCCTGTGAGAAGTCGCTCTTTGTCGAGTCAAATACTGCTGAGGTCATCCTGCACGTGCTCCTGCAGGAACTGGCTCCTCAGGCACCGCGAGCACTGGCCTGATCCCGTCCTCGTAGCCAATGTCAAGCAGCATGCCTTCGGAGACGCGCCCCATCATCTTCTTCGGTTCGAGGTTCACGACAAAAAGCGCCTGTCTCCCTTCGATCTCCTTCGGGTTCTCGCGCTCCTTCTTCATCCCGACCAGTACGCTTCGCTTCCGATCGCCGAAGTCGACGACCAACTCCACCAGCTTGTCCGAGCTGGGGATGTCCTTGACAAGCTCGATCGTTCCCACTCTGATGTCCATCTTGCTGAAAGTCTCAAGCGGTACGGTCGGCTTCACTGGCGCTGCCTTGAACGGGTTCATTTCGATCATGCTCCTGAATTCGATCCACGCATCGGTCTTTGCGCCCAAAGAACCTTTCCCAAGATTGTCGACACCCTCCCAAAGGCGATAAGCAGATGTGAAGGCTCCTCGTTTGAGGCTGTCGTAGCTCATAGGTGTCTGGATTCGTGAAGGCTGCTGCAAGAGTCGCTCGGGAGAAGAAGACTGTCAAGGCAATGGTGGCAATCTACTGCCGCGATCATCACGGACATCGCAATTGTCTCTGCCCTGATTGCGGCGAACTTCTGAGTTATGCGCACAAGCGAGTAGACCAGTGTCCGATCATTGACAACAAGCCAACTTGCGCCAAGTGTACCATCCACTGTTACGAGAAAACGAGGAGAGAGCGGATCAGGATCGTGATGAGATATGCTGGTCCGCGCATGTTGCCGAGACATCCTGTTCTGACAATCCTTCATCTCTCCGATGGACACAGGAAAACGAAGAAACGATCCCATTAGCCTCATCGAACAGAAACCTCAGGAATATAAAACCCGTGAGAGGGCACTATTCCGAGGATTCTCGTCACATTCTACTAGTTTGTGCTCAAACCGCGGTAGACACGCCCCTACCCTTACTGTTGCCATTCCAAAACCTTCAAGAGCAACATGCGCTTCGGGAAAACCATAGACAGAGGCAAAACCCGGAGCAGATGCAGATGGAACTTTGGTTCTTGTTGGCCGTCGTCGTGGCAATGCTCTGGGGCAGTGCTGGAATATTCGCGAAGTACAGCACGCCGCACCTGGGCGTTGCTCGAGTGGCCCTGTTGATAGCTTCGGTCGAGGCCGTGATGTACACCGCGGCATTCCTCTTCTGGAGGGAGGATGTTTCCATCAGTCTGGAGGATGGCATGCTTGCCGCCGGATCGTGCATTACGGGAGTGCTCGGATACCTCTGCTTCTTCGAGTCGATTATGAAAGGACAGGTTGCTATCGCAGGAACCATCTCCGCCGCGTATCCAGCCCTGACCGTGATAGGTGCCCTCGTCCTGCTCTCCGAGAACCTGACAACGATGCAGGCAGTCGGAGTCGTGGTCATCATAGGAGGCGTGGTCGCCCTCTCCTACGAGCGCAACCCGAGCGCGGCGCATGCGATCGACAAGCGATCCCTCTTCTTCGCAATTCTCGCGTTCATCCTGTGGGGTCTCTGGAGCCTGACCTCGAAAATGGCAATCGACAAGGTTGGTCCAGGTAACATATTCGGGTTCTACATCATTTCGTCGTTGACTGCGCCCGTCGCATATGCCTGGTTGAGGCGAGTGCGACCGATTGACAGTATCAAGGCGAAGCCGCGTCCGAGTGCATGGGCGTTTGGTGCGGTGGGCCTCGCGCTCAATGTCATCGGCGCATGGGCATTCAGCTTCGCACTGGAAACGGGGTCAGCGTCGCTGGTGGTGCCGATATCGAGCGCCTACCCGCTTGTGACGATCGTCCTCGCAGTGATGCTCCTCCGGGAAAAGATAGATCTCGTGCACATGACCGCCCTGGCTGGCGTAGTGGCTGGTCTAGTTCTGCTCGGAGTGACGGTGTAGGCGCCGTGCCAACACATAGATATACACACTCGGCTTTTCAACGGAACGGGCCTGTAGTGTAGCTTGGATATCACAGAGGCCTCCGGTGCGCCGAAAGGCGCTGGAGATAGCCTCGAACTCGGGTTCGAATGGGATGCTTGATCGAGCAACCCCGAAAGTCCCGACAGGCCCGCTTCTCACTTCCATCAGCCTATTATACGAGACCAGTATTTCACACACGATGCACCTGACTGCAGCCGAGGAACGCATCCTGGCCGGGGAGGAAGGTCCGGGCAGGCAGAAGGCGATTCAGCTAACTGTCGCCCTTGGTGACATCTATGGCGCAAAGAGGCTCATTCCAATAACTTCGGCTCAGGTATCAGGCGCCTCTTTCAAGACGATTGGTGATGCGGGCATCAGGTTCCTAGAGGATTTCTCGAAGACCGCCAGAGTCAGTGTCAGGGCGTCCGTCAATCCGCTAGGCCTCGACCTGCGCCGCTGGAAGGTCATGGGTGTCGAACGAGATTTCCACTCGAAGCAGGAGAGAATCGTGGAAGCGTATGACAGGCTCGGCGCGGAGCCACTCTATTCCTGCACACCTTATCTTGCAGGCAACAGGCCTCGAAAAGGCCAGCACATCGCATGGGCGGAATCATCTGCGACCGTGTTCGCGAACTCCTTCCTGGGAGCGAAAACCAACAGGGAGGGAGGCCCTTCCGCTCTGGCGGCAGCCATCATTGGCAAGACCGCAGAGTATGGCCTTCACCTGGAGGAGAATCGCAAACCCGGGGTTCAGATAGCTTTCGAGAGCATTCCCGACGGCATGGTGCCCTTGGCTGGGTACTTGGTTGGCAAGATCGCGGGGAAGCGAATCCCCTATCTGAAGGGGCTCAAGCTCACCAGCGACGAGCACAAGGCATTCGGGGCGGCGATGGCGGCTACGGGCGCCGTCTCCATGTACGTCTTCTCCGAGCCTGGCAAGGGAACCAAGACCGACACGAAGGAGATCGAGGAATGCTTGAGAATCTCGACCTCGGAGCTCGAGAAGTGCGCCGATGATTTGCGAGGCGGGGATAGCTGGGATTTGGTGGCGATCGGCTGCCCGCACTGTTCGGCCGTCGAGTTAAGGAGCATGGCCAGGTTCCTCAAGGGGCGGAAGCCCTCAAAGCAATCGGACGTCTGGTTCTGCACCTCTAGGAAGGTCTACGCACGCTGTCCCAGGGAGGTAGCTGTCCTGAGCGAGTATGGCAAGGTGCTCTGCGACACGTGCATGGTCGTGGCTCCCGTCGAGAAGATGTACAAGACGACTGCGAGCGACTCGGCGAAGGCGATGGTCTATCTCCCGACACTCGGCAAGCAGAAAGCGTCCTTCAGACCGACGAAAACCCTCCTGGAGGCGATATCACGATAGTCAAGGCCAGGAGGATTAGCCCAGGCGTTGGCTCTGGCAAGGTGATCGCCTGCTCGGGTCCGATGTCATTTCTCGGTGGGATTGACACTGTCTCCGGCAAGATTGTGGACCAGGAGTGTGATGTCAAGGGGCTCAACATCTCCGGCAAGGTTTTCAGTTTCCCATACGGAAAGGGCAGCACGGTCGGCTCCTACGCCATGTACCAGCTGAAGCTGAACGGCGCAGCCCCGTCAGCTCTCGTGAATGGGTCCGCGGAACCGATCATCGCAACCGGAGCCATCATCGCCGAGATACCCATGGTGGACGGCGTTGACATATCGCTCCTCAGGACTGGTGACATAGCAAGAGTGGAAGCAGACCAGGGCTTCCTCGAACTCCCGAAGGTCACGGAGAAGCACGTCGTCACGAGCATCGTGAGGCGAAACGGCAGGATTCTGCTGTTGAGGCGCAGCGAGAAGGTGGGCTCTTACAGGGGCCAGTGGGCTGGAGTGTCCGGTTTCATCGAGCATGATGAGCCCGCTGAAACGGCCGTTCGAAGGGAGATGGAAGAGGAGGCGGGCCTTGGCAAGGCGCGCCTAATACGGAGTATCGAGCCACTGAGCTTCAGGGACATGGACACCGTCTGGTGCGTCCACCCCTTTCTGTTCGAGGCCAAGAACCCGCACATCAGAATCGACTGGGAGCACGAGGCCTATGAGTGGGTTCCCCCAGAGGATGTCCCGAAATACAGGATGGTCCCGGGTCTCCAGAAAGTGATCACGAGACTGCTCTGCTGAACTGGGCGCCCTCATCAGCCTGTAATGGTGTAGTCAACTTCCCTCTCGAGTAGATTGAGCTGGTGGCTCTCGAGCGTCGATTTGTTGACGGCCATGAGAAGAATCGACTGGTTGATTGCCACCTGATCCCTGAGTGACTGGATTAGCCTGAGGACCGTGATGAAGTTGTTGTTCGTGATCAGATACTCTAGCCCGTCAAGAAGCACGATGCCGCCTCCGGCCTGTGACAAGAACTGCTCGAGCGAGATGCTGAGCTTCTCCAGGTCCTTTGGACGTATGGTGTTCTCCCTGCCAACGTTGGACAGCCAGATCACGGGCGTCTCCTTGAGTTCAAACTTGCCCTTTATCTTCGCGGGGTAGTTCCTCGTTATGCAGTATCCCTTCATGCCCTTGTTCATCGCGCTCACGAACAGGCTGTACGATGTCTCAGGCCTGTCCTCCTCGACCAGGTAGGAGAACGATCTCTCGAGTTCGGTGACGGCCGGTGCGGGTTTCACCTCGGCCTTCGGTTGCCTGACCGGAGCTGGCGCTTCGGGTTCGCTCATGAAGTGCTCGATCAACCCTGTCGCGGTCGCCTCGCTGATTCCCTTTACCTTCACGAGGTCTTGCACCGTGGCGTTCTTGACGGCCTGGCTGGTGACATATCCTGCCTCGTAGAGCGCCTCCGCGGCCTTGGGGTCAATTGCAGGCATGCCTCTGAGCGTTTCCAGGAAGCTCATTTGGGGCTGAGTGGGAGCCGCAGGTGTCGGTTGTGCCGCCGGAGGAGCCTGCATTGGCATTTGTCCTGAAGGTGCAGCAGCGGGGACTGGGGCTGCTGGCGGTACTTCGTCCTTGTGCATATGGTCATGGATCCTCTTCGCGTCGAGCTTGGTGACGCCTTCGATGAGCGCGATGTCATCCGCGCCCGCACTCTTCAGCTGATCCACGGTCGTGTAGCCAGCCTCGTAGAGCTTCATAGCCTTCTCCGGGGTCATGCCAGGTATATCGGTGATGGCGTCGAGCTGCTGCTTCATCTTCAGCGATGTTAGGCCGATCACTAGTGCCTCGCTGTCGATGTTCCACTCCACTATGTACTCCCCTCTCGGGGCGTCGACAATGTCGAAGTGCCTTGCACGGGTCTCCTTCGCAATCTTGTCCTTCCAGCTTTCGATGAAACCATCGACCTTGCGGCTGCACTCTATCTCGATCCTGATGAATTCCTCGACATTCAGGCCCATGTCCTTCCGCATCTGTTGGATGCGCCTGATTATCTCCCTGGAGAAGCCCTCGGATTCTAGCGCTGGCGTTTGCTCGAGGTCCAGATAGATTACTCCTTTAGAGAATTCCGCGCTCGCGATGTCTGGCGGAAGCGTGGAAGTGAACGAGACCATGTTAGGCAGGATCTTGACGAGCTGTCCCTCGATGCCAAGGGAGTACTCGCCCTTGTCTATGCCCGCCTTGATCGTCTTGGCGGGCCTATTCTTGAGCAGGACGGCGATCTTGCTGGACCACTGCCTGTATACCTTCCCGATGGCGTTCGGGTTGGGGACCACACTGAGGATCATCTCGTCCCATTCCTCCCCGACCGGGATCAGCAGCAAGTCCTTGATGTTGTTCTGCGACAGGACCACGTCCTTGAGGCTCATCAGTGATTCCACGATTTCGTCCGATTGCCCCTTGATGACGATCCTCTTGAGGGGCCAGCGGAGGTTCATATTCGCCTCCTGGCGTATCCGGGCGACGATCTCTGATATCTCTCTGACGAGGTCCATTCCCTCCTCGAGCTTGTGGTCGATCCACTTGTCATCGCAAACGGGCCACGAGACCAAGTGAACGCTCTCCGGCTTGCCGCTGAGGTTCATGTGCATCGCGTCCGAAACGAATGGTGTCATCGGCGCGAGCAGCGTGGCTGCGGTCGAGAGTGACTCGTGGAGCACCTTGAAGGCTGCGAGCTTGTCCTTGTCATCGCCCTCCTTCCAGAGCCGGTCTCTCACCAGCTTGACATACCATCTGGACAGGTCCGAAACGACGAAGTCCTCGATGGCCCTCGCTGCCCTGTGCAGCTCGTAGACCTCCATCGCCTCGGTGACTGTCTTGATGAGCGACTCGGTCCTGGACAGCATCCATGCGTCCTCGGGCCGGAGGCTGTCCTTGATGTGGTCGAGCTTAGTGCCCGTGTGGTCGAACTTGTCGATCGACATGTAGAGTGCAGCGAACTTGTAGACGTTCCAGAGAATGTTGATAGTCCGGTTCGCGGCCTTGACGCCCTCGAGTTGGAACGCGACGTCCTCCCAAGGCGCGTTCGCCTTGAGCAGGTAGAATCTGAGCGAGTCGGTGCCCAGCGTACTGCTGACGCCCATGGGGTCGATCGCAGTGCCCTCGCTCTTTGACATTGCTTCGCCAGTCGGCGTGAGCGCCCAGCCGTGCATCAGGACCGAGTTGTATGGCGAACGCCCGAAGGCTAGGACGCCTGTCACGAGCTGCGAGTAGAACCAGCCTCGGGTCTGGTCGTGCGCCTCGGTAATCCACTCGCTCGGCCACCACTTATCGAACTCATCCTTGGATGCTGGATAGCCCAACGAGGCCCAGGAACATACGCCCGCGTCGAACCAGACATCGAGAACATCAGGAACCCTGATCATGGTCTTCGTGCACTTGTCGCAGTTGAAAGTGAGCTTGTCGATCCAGGGCCTGTGGACATCCATGCCTTCGATGTACCCCTTGGCTGATTTCAGTTCCTCGAGGGACGCCACGAGCTTGACGTTGCCGCACTCGCACCGCCAGATCGGAAGCGGGGTGCCCCAGTACCTCTGCCTGCTGATGCACCAGTCCCTGGCGTTGGATATCCAGTCCCTCTCCCTGCTTGCGCCTGCCCAGTCAGGGAACCACTTCACCTTGTCGTTCGCCTCATTCAGGTTCTGTTTGAAGTCAGTCACCTTGAGGAACCATTGGTCGGTTATCCTGTAGATGATCGGTTTCTTGCAGCGCCAGCAGTGGCCGTACCTGTGGGTTATCGTCGCTTGGTGGTACAACGCGCCAGCCGCCACAAGGTCGTTGATGATGGTGGCGTTGGCTTCCCTGACGTTCCTGCCCGCGTAATGCTCGCCCACCTCATCGGTGTAGGTGCCAGTCTCGTCGACCGGCGAGAACGGTTTCAGTTCGTGTTTGACGCCGATATCAAAGTCCTCAGGACCGTGTCCGGGGGCTATGTGGACTATCCCGGTACTCTCAGTGGTGACTGTCTCCGACGCGAGGACCGAATGGACGTGCTTGCCCTTGACCTGCTGTTGATATGGAACCAGGCTGGCCAACGGGTGGCCGTAGTGAGTGCCCAGGAGCTCCGAGCCCGTCATCGTCTCCAGGATCTTGACCTCCTCTATTCCGGTGACCTTCTTAAGCTCCTCGACCTTGTTCTCGAGCAGGATCAGGTTCTCCTCGATGCCCCCGCGCTTCGCCCTTATCTTCGCGTATGTGAAGTTGGGGTGCACTGCGGCTGCGAGGTTGCCCGGGATGGTCCATGGGGTGGTCGTCCACACCAGCAGGAATGTGTTCGCTTCGCCCCCTGCCGGGAACTTGACGTAGATCGAGGGATCAGTCTCGTCCCAGTACTCGATCTCGGCCTCAGCGAGGGCGGTCTCGCACCTCGGACACCAGGGCAGCACCCTGAGATCCATCGTGAGCAGGTCCTTGTCGTAGGCCTGCTTGAGTGTCCACCATACCGCGGCGACATACGATGGGTCGACGGTCAGGTATGGCTTATCCCAGTCCATCCAGACGCCGAGCGACTTGAACTCGTCGGTCATCTTGGACTTGAATCTGATCGCATACTCCCTGCACGTGCTGACGAATTTGTCTATCCCGTGAATCTCGATCTCCTTCTTGCTCTTGATGCCCAGGGACTGTTCCACCTTGACCTCGATGGGCAGCCCGTGCATGTCAAAGCCTGGCTGGTCGCGGACATTGAGACCCTGCATTCGCCTGTACCTGATCATCGTGTCCTTCAGAATCTTGTTCCAGGCGGTACCTATGTGGATCGAGCCTGTAGTGTAGGGCGGACCGTCTAGGAAGTAGTACGCCCTTCCCGACTCTCCAGCCTTCTTCACCTTCTCGTAAATGCGAGCTCGCTCCCACAACGCCCGCAGGTCCTTCTCTAGCTGGACGGGGGAGTAGTTCTCGTCCACTTGACGCATAATCAATCGTCCGAAGACCATATTGGTGACTGCTATTTTAAGGGTAGTGTCCAGATAATCATACTGATGAGCAACTTCTTTGGCTCTGGCTCATCCGCTCCCGGCGATAGAGATTATCATTTGGGAAGACGATTCCGCAAGCACGTCATAAGTCGAGGATACCGTTGCGCTCTTGCGCAAAGGGAGCCAAGAGGCGATGGCAGAGGAAATCAAGCTCCGGCAGTTGGAACAGAAGACCAGGGAGGCAGAATGGCGCAAGGTCAAGGACTTAGCCAAGGGCGTCAAGTACGTCATGGAGAAGCAAGAGGAGTGAGGCCCCCTCCCTTCCCGTCAACGATCACCCTGTCCTTGCCTCAGGACCAAGTGTCGAGGTTCTGCTGCGCGCGCACGGTCTCCTTTGACGTGACCTTCGCCAAGATGGAATCGACTCTGTCGACAGAGAATGCGTGCTTGTCGCAGAGTATACGCCTGACCTGTTCAGGATCGATCCGCTTCCACTTCAGCGCGTAATTGTCGTCCACATCGGGCTCCAAGAAGATGGCCCTGACCTCCTCGAACTCCTCGGGAACTGCGACTCTGTGATCCTTTGGAAATGCCTCAAGCCTGCCATGTTTCTTGATCAACGCGAGAGCCTTCTTCGGGCCAATACCCCTCACGCCGTCATTGAAGTCCGTGCCGATGAGTATGCCCATGTCCACCAGCTGCTCTCTCGTGACCTGCAGCGTGGCGAGGACCTCTGAGAGGGTGACTATCTCAGGCGTCACGTCCACGGTCCTGCCCGATGGAAGCCGTCTCTTGCCCGCCAGCGTGAGATTCCTGACCAGGTTGGGCGTGCCGAACAGGATCGCATCGAAGTCCTGGGAAGCACCTGCCCAGACGTCCCCTTTCCTGGCCATGTGCCCCATCTGGGCTTCCCCCTCGCTCGGCGCTCTGATCCACGGGATGCCCAGCGCGTCCAGGAGTTCAAGCGACTCCTCAATCATGCCGGCGTCTAACTTCGAGGTACGCGTAGCCATGGAGAGAGCGCGCTTCATATCGCCGGCGTCAATAGCCTTCTTCCACTGCTCCTCCGCCTCGGCCTTCGCGGCCCGGCGCATCTCAATCGTCTTCTTCTTCAGCTCGGGCGGCTTGCCGTCGAAGACATAGGCCGGTCTGATGCCGATCTCGAGCAACGCGGCGCTTCTGTGGAAGAGCCCTGTCAGGTGCGAGGTGATTCTGCCTTCCCTATCCTTCAAGGGCGTGCCGTCCGGCTGCCGAATCATCGATAGGAACTGGTACAGGGTGTTGAATGCATCGATGGCTATGGACCTGCCTGAGAGATCATCCAAAGAGACAGGCTTGCCCTCGACCAAGTCTGAGATGTCAACCCCCATCGGCCCTCAAATCCCTGCTATCGTGTAGGCCCTAGCGACGAGCCCCCGTCATCCGGATGAGCCGTTGTCAGAGGCGATCGGGAGGAAGAGGATGATTAAGGAGATTCCGAGCCACGCAATCGTCATGATTATCAGGAATATGTTCGCCCCAACAGCGATGCCGATGGCCAGGAGCAACATCGGCAGCACGAAAGTCACGTAGGTCAATATCGGATGTTCCTTGAGCTTCTCGGACATTTGTCTCGTCTCCAAGAGATGACGCGGAGGTATTAATTCTTTGAGTTGCCGCATGCCCTTAGATTGGCAATCGCATTCTTCATGTCAGGCGCCTTGAACACGGAAGTCCCGGCAGCTAATATGTCGGCGCCCGCTCTTGCGGCAAGTTCCCCGGTCTCAGCGTTTATCCCCCCGTCTATCTCAATCGGGAAGTCTAGCCCGCGCCTTCTCATCTCGGCCTTCGCGATGCCTATCTTCGGCAGAACCTCTGGCATGAACTGCTGTCCGCCGAAGCCGGGATTCACAGACATCACCAGGAGCAGGTCGATGTGCTCGAGATAAGGGAACACATGCTCGATCGCGGTCGGCGGGTTCACGGCGAGCCCAACCTTCTTCCCGAGGTCGCGTATCAGCCCGAGTGTCTGCCTGAGCTCGTGCTCTGCTTCGATGTGCACTTCTATGATGTCGGAGCCAGCATCGGCGAACGCCTTCACATGCCTCTCCGGATGCGTTATCATCAAGTGTGCAATGAACGGCAGTCTTGAGTAGGCCCTCAGGCTCTTGACCATCGAGGGCCCGATCGTGATGTTTGGGACGAAACAGCCATCCATGACATCGACATGGATGTAGTCGGCTCCGGCCTCCGTGACATTCCTGACCTCTTCACCGAGCCTTGAGAAATCCGCTGCCAGGATTGAGGGCGCAACCTGTGGCATAAGACTGCCGAAGCACTACTAGCGTATTATGGGTTTTGGTGCGCGAGGCTCTGTTCGAACTGTTTTAATACCATCACCAGGATTCTCGGTGCATGCCTGAGGCGAAGCACGCGGTAGAACAAGCACGCAAGTGCGACATCCAGGGCTGTGAGGCAGATGCCGAGCGGTCGATCTCCGGTCGCAAGGTGGAGAAGGCTGGCATGAACCTTTCGTCTGACCCTGAGAAGAGCGCGCATCTGTGCCACGAGCATTACAGAGAGTTCAAGAAGAAGACCAAGAAGGACCGGACATACGAGCGCCTGGGCTGGTAAGAACCATATCGTATCGTTCTACAAGCCGTGTTTCACTGAAAAGTAGGAAATACTACCTTTCGTTTTGAGCCTCTATGAAGCCCGAGGCCATTCAGCTGCTGTCCAATGCAGGATTGTTTGGCCCTGTCATAATCGTCCCCGTTATTCTGAAACACGAGTTTGGCGCATCGACGGACCTCATCGGTCTGATTGCCGGCGGGTTCGCGTTGGCAGGCTTCGTTTCAAGCTACGCGTTCGGCCGTGCGTCCGACGTCTACGGCAGACGGATGATCTTGATTGCTGGGCTTTTGATGTCGGGAATCGCCACACTGCTCCAGGTAGCCTCTCTCGTCTGGGGAGGATTGGCGTTCTTCGCATCCATGAGGATCGTGATTGGGTTCTGCGCTGGAGTGTTCCCAGCAGCACTGCTCGCATATGCTCACGATGCCAAGGGGAAAATGGGGAAGTTCAGCGCTTGGGGCGCGGCAGGCTGGGGGGTGGGAAATCTCTCAGTCGGCCTCTTCGGGACCTTCTATGAAGCCGCTTATGTGTATTGCGCCGCCATTGTTTTCACATCTTTCGCGATCGCATTGATGCTCCCGATCACAAAAGAAGTCAAGATGAACGTTCCCCTCTTTCCGAAGGAACTCATCAAGAGAAACGCCCCAGTCTATACCGCAATGCTAGTTCGTCACACGGGAGCGAACATGATCTGGGTCACATACCCCCTCTTCTTGGAGAGCATCGGAGCTGACGAGTCATGGATAGGCGTGATCTATGCTGTGAACGCCTTCGGCCAGTTCTTCGTGATGCACCTGCTCGACAGATACGATCCCTCTCTCCTGGTGGTCGTGGGACTGATATCCTCAGCGCTCACGTTCTTCACATTCACACTCGTTGGAAGCTACTGGCAGATCATTCCTTCGCAGATGCTCCTGGCTGCCTCCTGGGGATGCCTGTATGTCGGCGCCCTTAGATACGTTATGGACAAGAACAAGGAGAAGGCGACCGCGATGGGCATCCTATCAAGCACGATGAACGTATCAGGCATTGCGGGACCCGTGCTCGGAGGCATATTGGCGACTGCGTTCGGGTTCAAAGGGACCATCTGGATTGCGACGGGCATGGCATTGGTCGCCCTGGTCATATTCCTGTATGACATGAAGCGCTCTGGAGAGTTTTATCGCCTACAAGTCCCTTCAAGGGGTCTGCAATGAAGCTGGTGTTTCTGGGAACTGGCGGCACCTACCCGTCTAAGTTCCGCAACGTGACATCGATCGCCATCCAGTTGCCTGGCGAAGTCGTCATGTTCGACTGCGGGGAGGGCACGCAGCGCCAGCTGATGCGTTCGTCAGTCTCGTTCATGAAAATCAAGAAGATATTCATCTCGCACCTGCACGCGGACCACTTCCTTGGCTTGCCCGGTTTGATACAGAGCATGAGTCTGAACGGCCGCGAGGACGACCTTATGATCTTCGGTCCGAAGGGCATGAACAGGAACATGAGGGCCATGCTCAGCCTCGGCTTCTTCAAGTGTGGGTTCAAGGTTATCGCGTCGGATCTGAGACCGCCCTGCGAGTTCGATTTCGGCAGCTACTGGGTCAGGTGCGTTGAGGCGGAACACAGCATACCATCGCTCGCGTTCTCCCTCGAGGAGAAGCCCAGGCCGGGTAGGTTCGACCTTAAGAAGGCTAAGCGCCTGGGCATCCCAGAAGGACCGATGTTCAGGAAGCTTCAGGAGGGTCAGACGATTACGGTCGGCAGCAGAAGGATCCAGCCCGGCGAGGTGCTTGGTCCCTGCCGCAAGGGCAGGAAGGTCATCTACACGGGCGACACGAAGCCGAGCAAGGAGATAATCGCTCTTGCCAAGGGCGCGGATGTTCTCATCCACGACTGCACCCTCGACTCGTCGCACGCTCAGCTAGCTGCCGAATTCGGCCACTCGACCGCTGCTGAGGCGGCAGGTGTGGCCTCGGAAGCGCAGGTACGCCAGCTGTTCCTTGTCCATCTCAGTCCGAGATACGACGACAACTCCTTGATCGAACGCGAGGCCCGGAAGATATTCAAGAATTCGCAGGTCGCGCAGGACCTCGCGGAATACTCAGTCAGGTATGATGACTGAGGCAGCTCGTGTTGTGACGGTCAACGCAGATACCTGGAACGATGCGGGCTGGGACATCCTCGATCATGGCCGGATGCAAGAAGGCAGGCGAGTTCGGAGTGGCAACAGTCAGGGCCTTTTCTTGTGTCGGCTCCGTACTCCCGTTTGCATTGGAGGGCGTTGGGGCGATAGCCACGCAGGTATGGGTCAATGTCAACCACGGCTACCAGGGTCTGGAGTTGGTGCGCACAGGCTTGTCGGTCAAGTCGGCGATCGAGGCACTTCTTGCAGAGGATGATGGGAGGGCAGAATTGCTGGTTGCGTCTCCGAGGCCGCGGCTTTTTCACAACATCTGGGTGGATTCCCACCAGAATTCCGCCAAAGAGCTCCGGCGCATCTTTAAGGAATGCATCAAGCTGGAAGGTGATGGGGGGTGACCTCAGTACTGTGGATGTCCGTCGCAGAGTCTGTCGCGTGCAAAGGTGATTGGTCGAGGAAGAACTAAGAGTCACCCACGGCTGACGGTCCAGCGATTCTAGGCAGTGACAGCCGAACCTGTCAATCCAAAAATCATTTATAGCATTATCCGGTTCTCAGGCCGTCCAGAGAAGACGGGTTTCGGTAGGTAACCGGAGTTCGTCCTGAATAGGTATCGGAGAACCGACAACAATAATTGTTGAGGGGGAACGAAGGGATGGCGCTGCTAGAGGTCACGGACCTGAAGACTTATTTCAAAACGCAAGAGGGCACGCTGAAGGCGGTTGATGGAATCGATTTCACGCTCGAGAAGGGTCAGGCAATGGGCCTCGCAGGCGAGTCCGGTTGTGGAAAGACCACCGCCGCACTGTCCATCATGAAGCTGCTGCCGGCCAACGGCTACATCGCCGGCGGATCAATTAACTTCATGAACCAGGACATGTCGAAGATCACTGGAGACAAGCTCAGGGCCATCAGGTGGAGAGATATCTCGATCATATTCCAGGGCGCGATGAACGCTCTCAACCCTGTAAAGCGGGTCGGGGACCAGATCGTGGAACCGATTCTGCTCCACGAGAACGTCGACGAGGAGGTCGCGAACAAAAGGGTTCAGGAGCTGTTCAGCCTTGTAGGTATCAACCCGACCAGGATCAGAGAGTACCCGCACGAGTTCAGCGGAGGCATGAGGCAGAGGGTCATGATCGCCATGGCGCTCGCCTGCCGGCCCAAACTTGTTATTGCGGACGAGCCCACGACCGCTCTGGATGTCATGATTCAAGCGCAGATACTGCAGCTGCTGAAGAACCTGCAGAGCGAGCTCGACCTTGCCATGATCATTATCTCTCACGACCTGTCAGTCCTCGCTGAGACCTGCGACTTGTTGTGCATTATGTACGCAGGCAAGATTGTAGAACGATCCAGTGCCGTCGAGGTGTTCGCGAACCCGCAGCATCCCTACACCAAGGGACTCATCGCTGCGTTCCCGAATATCAAGGGCGACAGGAAGATGCCGGCATCGATTGCCGGCAACCCCCCGAACCTGATCCATGCACCCAAGGGTTGCAGATTCGCCGACAGGTGTTACATGACCCAGGACCTCTGCAGGGCGGAGGAGCCTCCACTCATTGAGGTCTCGCCCGGGCACTTCGCTGCATGCCACTTCGTGCAGCCAAAGAGGTGATTCAAGTGACAAAGGATCTCGTTACAGTGAAGGACTTGCAGGTTTGGTTCCCCGTCAGGCGCGGCTTCGTAGAGAGTTTGACGTCGAAGGAACAGCGCTACGTGAAAGCCGTCGACGGCGTCTCCTTCAACATCAAGGAGAGGGAGATCTTCTGCCTTGTGGGTGAGTCGGGCTGTGGTAAGACCACCACGGGCAAGGCGATCCTGAGGCTGGTTGAGCCCACAGGCGGGCTAATCAAGTATCAGGGAGGCGGCCTGACCCCGAAGCTCATGAAGGAAGCTGCGCAGGAAGCGGTTGGCAGGAAGATGCTCACCAAGCAAGATGCCGAGAAGGACCTGGCCGCGGGAGCTATCGACATCCGCTCGCTGCACAAGGCGAAGATGAAGGCGCTCCGCCAGAAGATGCAGATGATATTCCAGGACCCGTACGAGTCCCTCAACCCGAAGCAGTCAGTGTACGACATTGTAGCCGAGCCGCTCGTGGTCAACAACCTCGGCGCCAATGAGGCGGACAGGGAGAAGAGGGTCATGAAAGCCTTGGACGACGCAGGTCTGAGGCCCCCGAAGGACTTCATGTGGAGGTACCCGCACGAGGTCTCCGGCGGCCAAAGGCAGAGGATAGGCATCGCGGGAGCCCTCGTGCTCGACCCGCTGTTCCTGGTGGCTGACGAGCCCGTGTCCATGCTGGACGTGTCAATCAGGTCGGAGATCCTGAAGCTGATGCTCGACCTGAGGGACACGAAAGGTCTCACATATCTGTTCATCACGCACGACCTGAGCGTCGCATACGTGTTCAGCGACAGAATCGGCATCATGTACCTGGGCAAAATAGTCGAGTTGGGCCCGACTGAGGAGGTCATCAAGAGCCCGAGGCACCCATATACCAAGGCTCTGATCTCCGTCGTCCCGAAGCCAGACCCAAGAATGAAGACCGAGAAGATCATCCTCAAGGGGGAGAGGCCTGATCCGGCCAACATACCTCCGGGCTGCAGGTTCCACCCAAGATGCCCATATGTGATGGAGGTCTGCAAGCAGAAGGAACCGTCCCCGATGTTCGTCTCGCAGGAGCACTGGGTGTCGTGCTGGCTTGAAGCCGGAGAGGGCAAGAAGTGATGAGACCAAGGGCGCGCGAGAAGGGAGTTTGGTTCGGCAGCCAGCCTACCGGGCCCAAGAACATGATTACCGATGTGCCGGGGGTCAAGGTCGGCCACTGCACGATCATCAGGGGTTCGGGTCCGCTGAAGCCAGGCTATGGACCCGTCCGGACAGGGGTCACGGCCATACTGCCACACGCCCGAAACATATATGTCGAGCCGGTCAAGGCGTCATTCTGCGATTTCAATGGTTGCGGTGGCCTTGTCAGTTCTCTACAGATTAGAGAGTTCGGCCTGATCGACACCCCCATCATTCTAACGAACACCATGTCGATGGCAGCGGCAAGCGAAGGCGTGATAAAGTGGCTAATGAAGAGCAACCCCGGTGTCGGGTTGGATGATGACACGATCATACCGACCATTTCAGAGTGCGACGACAGCTATCTGAACGACTCACGCGGCCTGCACGTGCGTGAGGAGCACGTATTCGCGGCCATCGATGGTGCGAAAGACTCCGTCGAGGAGGGCGCGGTCGGTGCCGGGACTGGGATGACATGCTACGATTTCAAGGGAGGCATAGGGACTGCGTCCCGAGCGGTCTCCATAGCCGAGAACAAGTACACGGTCGGAAGCCTGGCGCTCACGAATCACGGCGAAAGGGAGGAACTCAGGATCGACGGGGTGCCGATAGGCGCCAACATACCGCCGCCTGAAGAGAGACGGCCGGAAAAGGGGTCTATCATCATGGTCGTTGCGACGGATGCGCCCCTTGATTCCAGGCAACTTGGAAGGATCGCCAAGAGGGCCATCCTCGGATTGGCGGTCACAGGCTCCGCTTCGCACAACGGTAGCGGGGACATCTCCATCGCCTTCTCGACCGTCAATACGCACTCCAGAAAGGACAACGGCCACCTCATCTCGGACACGATTCTCCGGGACTCAGTGATCGACCCGCTCTTCAGGGCGACCGCGGATTGTGTTACTGAAGCGATTGTGAACTCCCTCTTCAAGGCGGAGACGGTGGAGGGCAGAGACGGACACACCTCCTATGCGCTGCCCATTGACAAGACCCTGGAGCTGCTCAAGGAGCATGGCCGGCTGCTGCGAAGCACTTGAACCCTGGCAGATACCTATTTCCTGAGCGAGTTCCATCCTCGTTCGCTACTTTCGGAAGTGACCCTCATGTCCCGCACACCGGTGGACCAGACGAGCAAGATCAGACGAGCTGTCAAGAAAGCCGAGGTCGAGAAGCTCGTCAAGGACATGGTAAGGATACCGAGCCACAGGGACGTTCCGACGCGTGAGAAAGAGGTCGCTGAGTTCCTAGCCGGATTCCTCTCGGACGAGGGTATCGACGCGAAGCTTCGCAAGGTCGAGAAGGACAGGCCGAACGTCATAGCAGTCATCCGTGGCTCAGGCGATGGCAAGAACCTGATGCTGAATGGTCACACGGACACCGTACCCGCCTATGAGATGGACATCGACCCGTTTGCTCCTAAGGTTGATAAGGGAAGGCTATACGGGCGCGGCGCGCTTGACATGAAAGGCGGACTGGGTGCGATGGCCATGGCGATTGTGGCATTGAAGAGGGCCAGGTTGAAGCTCGGTGGTGACCTTATCCTGGCTGCGGTCATAGGCGAGGAGGAGAAAAGCGAGGGGACCGAGGACATCGTTCTTAAAGGACCCAAGGCAGACGCCGCCATAGTCGGAGAACCGACGGCCCTCGAGATACAGCCAACCCACAGGGGCCTCGAGTGGTTGAACGTGCATTTCTATGGCAAGGCCGCGCATGGCGGACAGGCGGACAGGGGTGTAAACGCAATCAACAAAGCCGCCAAGTTCGTACGCGCAGTCGAGGAAGACCTGGTGCCGAAGCTCAAGTCCAGGAAGAGCAGGTACATGCTCCCACCTACACTGAACATAGGCGTGATCCAGGGCGGACAACAGCCGAGCTCGGTAGCGGACCATTGCGTGGTGCGTATCGACCGCAGGTGGGTCCCGGAGGAGTCGCTCCAGCAAGTATTTGAGGAGATGTACAACATTTTCGATAAGTTGCGGAAAGATGACCCGCAGTTCAAGGCCGAACTGAAGCGCGACCCCTCCAACATGAATACGATGACCCACGTGCCAAATGTCGTCAGCACCAGTCACCCAGTTGTGAAATCGCTTCAGAAATCAGTTCGTGACATTACGGGCAAACCCGCGAAAGTAACCAGCTTCTGGGGATGGACGGATGCTGCGCTTATGACTCAATTCGCAAAGACTCCTGCGGTTGTGTTCGGTCCTGGAGGCGCAGGGGCGCATGCGAGAACTGAATATGTTCTTGTGGATGATTTGATGAGATGCACCCAGATATATTCGCAGGTGGCCCTGGAATTCTGTGGTCCGGCAGGCAAGACCTAGGCGATTCTCGGCGAATGCCTGAGGACGAACCCGGCTCTCTCCTTGGTGTGTTTTCCGTCCTCGATCGTGACCGCTCCGTTGACAATCACGTACTTGACCCCTTCCGGGTAACCGTGTGGTTGTTCGAATGTTGCTGTGTCGCGAATCTTCTCCGGATCGAACACCACGACATCCGCTGCCATGCCCTTAGCCAACACTCCGCGGTCACGGATTCCCATGCGCTGCGCTGGGAGCGAGGTCATCTTTCTGACCGCTTCTTCAATAGAGAACAACTTCAGGTCGATCGCGTATTTGCGGAGCACGCGTGGGAATGTCCCAAAGGACCTCGGATGGTTTGCCAAGCCACCTGTCAGACCATAGGGCGATGTCGACTCACCGTCTGAGGCTACGCAGCAAAGCGGGTGCGCCAGAACCTTCCTCAAATCGTCTTCGGACACGTCATGGTATATCCCCATCAAGTGAAGTCCTTCCTCGACCAGTAGATCGAGAGTTGTGTCGAGGGGGGTCTTGCCGACTTCCGCTGAAACTTCTGTCACAGACTTGCCCTCGAATCTCCTGTTCTTGCTCGATTGGAAACTCGTAAGAACGACCTTGTCCCATCCGCACTCCGCAACAGTGTTCTCCCACTCCTCCGAAGAGCGTTCGAGGTCTGTGGCAATTCTCTTCCTTATACCTGGCTCCTTCAGACGCCCGATGATCTCCTCCGAGTTCCCTTCTCTCGCCCAAGGGGGGAGGATCGAAACAAGTGCCGCGTTCGATGCAGTGTAAGGGTACCCATCGAAGGCTACATCTACGCCGTCTCGTCGCGCTTCCTCTATCATCTTGATTGTCTGATCCACTTTCCCCCAGTTGCTATTCCCGCTGGCCTTGTGGTGGGATATCTGCACCGGTATATTGGCCTCGCGGCCAATTCTAATTGCCTCTTCGACGGCTTTGATCAGGCTGACTCCTTCTCCTCTGATATGGCTAGAGTAGATTCCGCCGAACGACGCAGCGGTCGAAGCGAGAGATATCAGCTCGTCCGTGCCCGCGTAGTATCCCGGAGCGTAAACTAATCCAGAAGACAGCCCGAATCCGCCCTGCGACATTGACTCAGCCACGAGGGCGTTCATCTGCTCGAGCTGCGCAGCATTGGGTTTAACATTATTGTCCCCGAGGACGCATCGCCTGACGGTCTCAGCACCGACGAGGGAGCCGACATTCACCGATGTCCTCAGGTTGTGGAGCCTAAGCAAGTATTCGTCCATTGTCGTCCAATCGACATCCACACATAGCAGCTTCCCGTCCTCCACAGCGTCCTTTCGCGCTGCGCCTCTCAGTGGAGCGAGCGATCCGCCACAGTTGCCGACTATCTCAGTCGTTACGCCCTGCCTGATCTTGCTTTCGGCAAGGGGATTTCCGAGGATTGTCAGGTCTGAGTGTGTGTGTATGTCGATGAAACCAGGGCAGACTATCATTCCTGAAGCATCTTTGCTCACGGTGGCTTTTGCTTCCGAATGCTTGTAGATGCCCGCGATTCGTCCGCCGTCGAGGGCAAGATCCATAGGGGCTGCGGGAGCACCTGTGCCATCGACGAGCATTCCACCTTTTATCAAGATATTGTGCACTCGGGCTCCTCCGTTTCTGTATCGCAACTATGAGAGTTGGTCGGAGGAATCCGACCCTGCTTATTTAACGGTTGTCTGTTCTTGAGCCATCTGGTCACCAAACTCTCATTATATCTTGTTCCGCCATAGGGGTGATGACATGAAATATGATTTCGAGTTCGTCAAGTATCACGGCTGTGGAAACGACTTCATATTGAAGGACGAGATGAATGGCCCCGCGACGCCGGATGCTCACAGGAGCAAGATGGCCGCATTCCTGTGCGACAGGAACTTCTGGGTAGGTGCCGACGGGATACTGTTCCTCGAACGCGCCCCTGGCGCAGATGGATCGATGCGGCTGTACGAGCCCGCAGGCAACGAGGCGGACATGTGTGGGAACGGACTGCGCTGTGTCGCAGCCCATCTGATTGAGAAGCTGTGCAAGTCGGAGGTGGATGTCCTCACAAGGGACGGCATGAAACACGTTACGCGCGACGCCGACGAGTACAGGGTGGATATGGGCATTGTGCGCACAAGCAGAGCCGATCTTGCCCAGTACATAACCGACACAGGTTCACCCGCTGATTCGATGCTCGTTTTTCCGCTGGAGATTGACCGGAAAAAGCAGAAGGCCTCATTGCTGAACACTGGTGAACCTCACATCGTAGTCCAGGTCGATGACCTCGCTTCAGTGGACATTGTCAAGGCCGGTGAGACAGTTAACCGGGAACATAAGCGGTTCCCGAAGTACGTCAATATCAACTACATGCGGGTGACGGGACCTCACGACATTTCAGTCAGGACCTACGAGCGAGGCGTATTCGGCGAGACCCTCGCATGCGGAACTGGGGTCACGGCGTGCGCAAGCGCCGCGGTGCTGCTTCATCTGGTGGAACCGGGCGCGGTCAACGTGCGCGCGCGTGGCGGTTTGATGAAGATCGAGCTCGGACCTGACGGAAGGGCGTTCATGACCGGGCCTGCAGTGGCGGTATTCGAGGGAAAGCTCGCGATCGAGGTCTGATCTTGGGAATCGCGCTTCAGCCTGACTTCATCAGCTTGAGGACTTCCTCCGCCGCCTTGAGCGTCCTATCAACGTCCTGATCCGTGTGCTCAGTGCACGTGTAGAACGGCTTGTCCGGGTGAAAGTGCAGTCCCCGCGCGAGCAGACCGAAGTCGAGCCTCTGCCTGAGCTTCGAGTCGCAGTGGGCGGCGTCCCTGTAATCTGCGATCCTGTCCTTGGTGAACACGATGTTGAAAGTCGAGTACGGCCCGACGGCCTTCGCATCGAACCCCATCCTGCCGAACAGGTCGTCGAACCCGTTCCTCAGTCTGTCGCTCAGCTTGTTAAGGGCGGGGTATGTCTTGGGCTCCGCGAGGACATCGAGCGTGGCCATTCCTGCTGTGAGCACCGTCGGGTGCCCGTTGAACGTGCCTCCGTGAAAGACGCGGTTGTCCTTTGCTCGCGTGACCGGGTTCACGACGTCCATGATCTCCCTCTTGCCCATGAATGCCCCACAGGGGAACCCTCCACCGATGATCTTGCCGAGACAGATCATGTCTGGCTCGACGCCATACGTCGTGGCCGCTCCGCCCAGCCTGTCCATCCTGAAACCGGACATGACTTCGTCGAAAATCAGCACGATGCCTAGCTCCCGGGTGATCTCGCGCACCGCCTTCAAGAACCCAATGTCAGGGATGACGAACCCTCTCTGTACCGGCTCGATGATGACTGCGGCAAGGTCGTTCTTGTGAGCCTTGATCAGCCTCACCGTGTTCTCGATGTCGTTGTACGGCAGGACTTGCACGTTCTGGACGATCAGGTTGGATGTTCCCAGCGAGCCAGCAACCGTGTGCGGCGAAGACTCCGGCCCGGCTAGCTCCTCTGAAGGCGCGAGACTGACGAGCACCTCGTCGTAGCACCCGTGGTACGCGCCCTCGAACTTCGCGATCCTGGACTTCCTCCTGAAGCCCTTGGCCGCCCTGAGCGCGTGCAGAGTCGCCTCGAGGCCGGAGTTTGTGAACCTCACGGCGTCCGCGAATGGGAATATGCTCTTCAGGCGCTCAGCCATGCGAACCTCGAGTTCGTGCGGCGCACCGAGAATTTGCGTGCCGTCTCTCTCGAGCTGTTCGTGGATGGCCTCGACGACCCGCGGGTGGGCGTGTCCGAGTATGAGCGGGCCGAAGCAGAGCATGTAGTCGATGTACTCGTTACCGTCGAGGTCCCAGACGTGCCCTCCCCTGGCCTTCTTAAGGTAGATGGGATACGGAGGATAGAACTTCACGTTGCCCGTGACGCCACCAGGTAGATGCTTCTGGGCGACTTGGAACCACTCAGCGCTCTTCTTCGTCTTCGCCTTGTACTCCGCTATCGGGTCATAGGCCGGGGACATCTCGATTCACCCCAGGTATATCTTCGTCGGGTCCAGCGACCTGAGCGTGGATATCTCCTTCTCGGTCGGAGGTGGTGTCGCCTCGACCTTGGGAGCTAGTTTCAGCTTCCACGGGGTGTTCTCCTGGACCTTCTCGATCGTCACGCCAGGATGCAGGGAGGCGAGCATCATCTCGCCCGTCTCCTCATCGAACTTCATCGTGCAGAGGTCGGTGATGACCGCGTACGGACCTCCACCCTGGAGCTTCAGCTTCCTCCAGTTCTCCTTGCCATCGACGAAGCCAGGGCTGGTCCTGAAGTCGACCTTCTCCACGAACCTGCGCTTCTCGTGCGGCGTGATCACGATGATCTTCTTCACGTTGGATGCGATGTCGCACGCGCCGCCGCTGCCGGGGAGCCTGACCTTCGGGGTATTGTACTGGCCGATGATTGTGGAGTTGATGTTGCCGTACTTGTCAATCTGCGCACCGCCCAGAAAGCCAACGTCTATCCTGCCGCCCTGGAGATAGTATGCGAACTGCTCGTACATCGAGCAGACGCTCTTGGCTCCAGTGACGAGACACGGATCGCCTATCGAGAGCGGCATCCTGTACGGGTTTGATCCGACGGCTCCGGACTCGTAGACCAGGTTCAGGTGAGGCGCCTGGATCTTCCTTGCGAGGTTGGCCGCCAGGTTCGGCTGGCCCACGCCGACTAGGACTGACTCCCCGTCCTTCAGCTCCCTCGCGGCGACGATTATCATCAATTCGCTCGGTTTGTATTCAGTGATCTTGTCCACCTCCTCACATGGTCCCGTAGTCGACTGGCGTGCAATAGGCCGCCTTGAACCTCAGTTTCAGGAGTTTCTCCGCCGAGAGCTTCTTCATGTACGCCGCCCGGTCCTCCACGCCGAAGACCCATTCGTCGAGGTACTTCATGGTGGAGTCGTGCTCCTTGGTGATCTCGTCCCACTGCATGTAGAACTCATTGTCCCGGTCGTAGTAGCCCTGCACATACGACGGGTGCGCGCACCATGGCTCATGCACGACCGCGTGCACGACGAAGTCCGGTATCAGGGTCCGATTGGGGTCGGACCTTATGATGCGCTCGTCAACGATCTCCTCGGTGCTCAGGATGACCTTCTTCGCCGCGAAGGCGGCATCCTTCTGTTCGCCCGTGATGCCCCAGAGGTGCGCGTTCCCACTGGCGTCCGCCCGCTGGACATGCACGACCGCGACGTCCGGCTTCATTGGAGGGACCACTGAGACATCGTCGCCTGTGTAGGGGTCCTTGACTGTCCTGATGGCCGGGTTGAACTGTGGCAGGTCGGAACCCGAATTGCTTCTCATCGGCAGGAACGGCATGTTGGTCGCTCCCGCGAATAGCCTGCCCGAAAGCCCAAAGTGGGTGTATTCCTCAATCTCGAGGGGGTTCGGCTGGCTTTTCTCGAGCGCCCGCCTGAAGCACCTGAGCGAGCCGACGCCCGGGTTGCCCGCGTAGCTGAATATGAGCTTCTTCGCGCAGCCCGCGGCGATCATCTGGTCGTATATTATGTCAGGCGTCGCCCTGGCGAGCGTTAGGTTCTTCCTCTTCTGCCTGATGATCTCGTGCCCTGCGGCGAACGGGATCATGTGCGTGAACCCTGCTAGATAGACGGTGTCGCCGTCCTTGACGTGCTTGGACATCGCCTCCTTCATGGTCATTCTCTTCTCCGAATCCATTTCTTCACTTCCCTTCCGGTGCTGGTACGAACTTGAACCCGTATCTTATGACGCCCTCTTCGCTGTATATCTTCCTGAGCTCGGTAGTGACCGACATGCCGATCTTGACCTCCTTCGGGCTGGCATCAGCCATCTGGCCGATCACCTTCGGCCCTTCCTCCAGCTCGACAATCGCGACCGGATACGACCCTGAGGACTTCTCCTGGTCCGCGAACTCGGGAGGGGCACCGCCTGCGCTTATTAGCACGAACGTGTGGACCTTCCCCTTGCCGCTCAGCTGTTGCTCCTCGAACTCGGAGGACGCACTGCAGTACTTGCACACCCCCTTGGGCGGGAAGTTGACTGCTCCGCACTTCTTGCACTTCTGCGCAACGAGCTTGTAACGCTGGGGTATCGTCCTCCAGTACATCGGGATCGAAACATGTGCCATCCATTTCACCTCACAGGATTGCCCTCTTGAGCTTGAGATACTTGACGTAGTCGATGTACTCCTTCCGGTCGACCTCAGCCTGGAACCTCGCGGTCGCCTTCCTCTCGGATACGACCTTGAAGCTCAGGGCGTCGCTGCCGGCTCCGGAGCCGTAAGAAATCACTATTATCCTGTCACCGACCTTGGCCGCGTCCAAAGCGGCGCAGAGGGCGACAGGCGTCGACGCTGCCCCGAGGTCCCCAACCATCTTGGAGACCAGGCCCGAGGCGAGCTGGGGGTCCGTGAACTGCATCCTTGCCCCCACCGTCGCGGGCACTCGGGCGTCCGGCTGCTGGATTACCACATGTTGGTACTCCTCCGGCTTTCTGCCGAGCTTCTTCAGCAGGGCGGTGCCTGCCTTGGTCGTGTTGGTGATCAATGAGGACTCGAAGAATTTCTTGACGTTCAGATCATGTATCATCTCGTCGTCCTTGGCCCTGAAACGCTCTCCGAAGTACTCGCTGGCGTATGTTGCGCTGCCTTCGAGCTCGGCGATTAGGTTGTCGCTGGAGAGCACGAATGCTGCAGCACCGGCGCCGAGCGCGTGTTCGACCGAGTCCCACATGCTAGCAACTGGCGCATCCACGGCAGTCACGAGCGCTTTCCCCGCAGGGTTGGCCTGCACATGCTCGAAGCCTGCAAGGAGCGCCTCCGTCCCCGCTCTTGTCGAGGTCGTGTGGTCCGATGAGAAGGCCCCGTTAGGCACGCCCAGGCTCACCATGACGGTACCTGACAACAGCTTCTCGACATAAGGAGCGGACGTTGACCCGAGGGCGAACCTCGTGACCTTGTCAGGTGTCATTGGGACCGATTCGAGCGCCCTCTTGGAGACCTTTGCTGCGGCAGTAAGGACGTCCTCGTCGTAGCCCATGACGGATTTCTCGGCCACGCCCGCTGCCGAGAATGATCCCCAGGCGGCCACATAGTCCTCCTTCTTGATCCTGAGCTTCGGTATGTACACGCCGTATCCAGATATGCCGACTGCCATGCCACTACCTCCTCATGATTGACACTGCGACGGTGCCGCCTGAGCCACCGACATTGTGTATCAGCCCTGTCTCCACATCCTTCACCTGCCGAGCCGGCTTCTGCACGGTCCCTCTGAGCTGGTTGAACATCTCGTACGCTTGGCCCGTGCCCGTGGATCCTATCGGGTGTCCCTTCGATTTCAGTCCGCCACTGGCATTCACCGGCTTGTCGCCGCCGATCTGCGTGTGCCCCTCCTCGATGAACTTGCCCCCCTCGCCCTTCTTGCAGAAGCCGAGGTCTTCGTACGCGAGTAGCTCTGCGATCGTGAAACAGTCGTGGACCTCCGCCGCCTGAATATCTTTCGAGGTCAGGCCCGCCATCTTGTAGGCCCTCTCAGAGGCCTTCTTCGTGCCTTCGAGAGTGGTCGTGCTCACCCTGTCGTGTATCGCGAGGTAGTCGCTCGCGGTTCCGAAGCCAGTGACGTAGATTGGCGTGTCGGTGTATTGTTTCGCGACTTCTGCATCACAGACAAGAACAGCCGATGCGCCGTCGGTGGTCGAGCAGCAGTCGAACAGGTTCAGCGGGTAAGCGACCATCGGGCCCTTGACGGCCTGCTCCAGCGTGATCTCCCTCTGGAACTGCGCCTTCGGGTTCTGGGCGCCGTTCTTGTGATTCTTTACCGCGACCATAGACAGGTGCTCCCTCTTGGTGCCGAACTCGTGCATGTGTCTGTGAGCGATGAGCGCGTAGAGCCCTGCGAAGGTCGTCCCGGCGAGACGCTCGTATTCCGTGTCTCCTGAGACCCCGAGCCAGTACTTCTGTTTCATGCCCGAGACATCCGTCATCTTCTCAACGCCCCCTGCGAGCGCCACCTTGTGCGTCCCGGAGAGAACGTCCATGACCGCAGCCACGAGCGCGTACCCGCCAGAGGCGCATGCGTTCTCTATCCTCATGGTCAATATGTGCGGGAGGCCGACATACTCCGACACGAGCGCGGACATGTTGCCCAGCTGGAACCCGCCCGAGCCAAGGTTGCCTATGTACGCAGCCTCGATCGCCTTCGAGTCGAAGTTCTTGTCGACGCTCGCGCTCATGTCCTTGTAGGCCTCGAAGAAGAGTTCCTTTATGCCCTTGTCGGGAAACTCCCCATACCTGCTCTGTCCTGCACCGACTATCGCAACTTTCTTCATCCCAATCCCTCGTCACAACCCACTTGCACAGACGACATTTTGTGATTGCGGGAAGCCGTCCCCTTGACCGCATCTCAGACACTGTCTGGAACAGCAGTTTCCTGAATCAGGGGGACTGTATTTGAAGATTGGCGAACAACACGACGCGCAAGTCGCTTCTAGACAATCGCATACGATAAGGTCCTTGCGATCGCTTGAAGGATTTCCGATATCGTAGCCCGCAATCGGAGTTCGTAACAAGGTTTCAGGGCTCGTGGGCAGGAGATAAATAGCGAGTGCACGATGCGGAATCCAGGCAAGCTCCGAGAAGGCGGTGCGCATCATGCGTTCTTACAAGGACATCCCTCTTTGGAAAAACGTCAAGAAAGAAGAATGGGACGACTGGAAGTGGCAGCTCAAGAACAGGATCCAGACGGTCGAACAGCTGAAGCAGGTCATCAACCTCACTCCGGAGGAGGAGGAAGGCGTGGAGCAGTGCCTTGGCGTCCTCAGGATGGCCATCTCGCCGTACTTCGCTATGCTCATGGACCCGGACGATCCCAACTGCGTCATAAGGAAGCAGGCGGTCCCGACCATCAAGGAGCTCGAGTTCAAGGACTCGGACATGGAGGATCCTCTCTTCGAGGACATAGACTCTCCAGTTCCGGGCCTTACCCACAGGTACCCCGACAGGGTGCTGTTCCTCATAACCGACATGTGCGGCAACTACTGCAGGCACTGCACCAGGAGGCGCTACGCAGGCCACCAGGACACGCACAGGGAGAAGGCGCAAATCGACGCGGCGATCAAGTACATCAAGGACCACGAGGAGATCAGGGACGTCCTGCTCTCCGGCGGGGACGGCCTGATGGTTTCGGACAAGTTCCTCGAGGACATCATCAAGAAGCTGAAGGCCATAGATCACGTGGAGATTGTCAGGCTTGGCAGTAGGGCCCCATGCACCCTTCCGCAGAGGATTACACCCCAGCTATGCGAGATGCTCGCGAAGTACCACCCGATCTGGCTCAACACGCACTTCAACCACCCGAAGGAGATAACGCCAGAGTCGAAGAAGGCGGTGGAGATGCTTGTGGACCACGGGATACCCGTCGGCAACCAGTCCGTGCTGCTCAAGGGCATAAACGACTGTCCGACCATCATGAAGAGACTATGCCACGAGCTCGTAAAGATCAGGTGCAGGCCATACTACTACTATCAATGCGATCTGTCGAGGGGCCTTGAGCACTTCAGGACTGCTGTCGAGAAGGGCATCGAGATCCAGGAGGCACTCAGGGGCCACACGTCCGGCTTCTCCGTGCCGACATTCATAGTCGACGCGCCTGGCGGCGGCGGGAAGATCCCGGTCAGCCCGACCTACATCGTCTCGATGTCGGACAAAAAGATCGTTTTGAGAAACTACGAGGGAGGCATCTTCTCCTATCCGCAACCGAAGGACAGGGTGAGTGTGTGCCCACCCACGTGCAAGGACTGCGAGGACTACAGCAAGATTGAGAGCAGGGAGGGCGTCGCCGGCGTATTGTCCGGCAGGAAGATGTGCCTCACACCCGAGGGAACGCTCAGGGAGGCGAGAAGGAAGGCGATCCGGAAGAAGAAGTGAAAGACTTGTTCTTCTGGCCCAACATTCGCCCTTCATCCGAAAAGGTTATTAGCGGCCATTTTATCTTTGCCACAACATTTTGCGAGTTGATTTGATGGAAAGGAACATTTTCGTCGAAGAACTGGATCAGTCTCCCATCGAGAAGCAGGGCGTCGAGTTCGTCGAGCGGAAGGGCATCGGCCATCCCGACAGCGTCGCCGACGGTCTGGCGGAGAGCGTGAGCAGGGCCCTGTGCAAGATGTACAAGGAGCGGTACGGGAGGATTCTCCACCACAACACGGATGAAGTCGAGGTGGTCGGCGGACAGTCGGCCCCCACATTCGGCGGCGGAGCGATCCTCGAGCCAATATACGTGCTTCTGGTGGGCCGCGCCACAACAGAGGTCAATGGCCTTCGATTGCCGTACAGGACGTGCGCTCTCAAGGCCGCGTATTCGTACCTTGAGAAGAACTGCAAGAACCTGGACGTCGAGTGGGACGTGACCCTCGACTGCAGGATCGGCCAGGGTAGCGTCGACCTGAGAGGCCTGTACGAGGTGCAACGCCTGTTGGCCAACGACACGTCATTCGGTGTAGGCTTCGCACCGCTAAGCGAGACCGAGCGGATCACGCTCGAGACCGAGAAGTTCATCAACGGGAAGCTCTGCAAGACCCTGCCCGAGTTGGGCGAGGATGTCAAGGTCATGGCATGCAGGAAGAGCGATGAGATAGACCTGACGGTCGCGGTGGCGATGGTCTCCTCGAAGATACCGGACAAGGATCACTACAGGAGCGTGATCGAGGAGGCGACGGGCAAAATATCGGAGTTCGCCCAGAAGTTCACGAAGAGACGGATCAAGGTGTACGTCAACACCGCTGACGACTACGAGAGGGAGATCTACTATCTCACTGTGTCGGGCCTCAGCATGGAGAACGGCGACGACGGTTCTGTTGGCAGAGGGAACCGCGCGAACGGCCTGATCACCCCGATGAGGCCAATGAGCATGGAGGCTTCAGCCGGCAAGAACCCGGTCACGCACGTCGGCAAGCTGTACAACGTGCTTGCCAGCCAGGTGGCCGACGAGATAGTGAAGCTCGGCAGGGGCGACATCATCGAGGTCCAAACGAGGATACTGTCTCAGATCGGCAAGCCCATAGACCACCCGCAGGCCGCGAGCGCGAGGATAATCTGCGCCCCCGGAGTCAACCACAAGAAACACGAGCGGGATGTTAGGGCGCTCTTCGACGATAGGCTTGCCAATATCACTGACCTGACAGAACAGATAGTCAGCGGAAAAGTGACGGTCTTCTGAGCCGCTCAGCGCGCCTCGGGGGGCCCGTCCAGCTTCCTTATTTCATCCTCTTTGGCCTTTAGCACATGTGCCAGGTCCGCGAGCTCTTCCTGGATGGACTGCAGGCGGGACCATTCGCCTTCCAGCCTCTGTTCGTCCTTGCGTATGGCGTCTTCGCGTTCGGCGAGCCTGAGGTACAGATCGTCGAGCTCCGTTTTCCTTCTCTCCAACTCGGCCATGGTCTTTTCGTCGACCACTGCAGCGAGGCCTTTCTTGCCCGCATCCACCCTGTCCCACAGGTCCTGTATCTCAGTACGTTCCTTCTCAAGGCGTTCCATCTCCACCGCGACGGTTCTCTCCTTCGTCTCAAGGTCGCGGTTCCTGGCCCTGAGATGCTCTTCTAGGGTACGGAGCTCCACCTCACGCCGGAGCAACGCCTCATCCGTGACCGTGGCAGACTGAGCCCTCGCCAAGCCGGCAGTCTCATGGACGGTTCGCGCGACCCGCTCCCGCACCTCCTCCTCTAACTGCTCTCGTCTGTTCATGAGCTCGGCCCGCCACTTCTCCAGCTCCTGTCTGAGCTGCTCGAGCCCTGCGTCCTTCTGTCCAAGCAGCTCGCGCTCCTTGTCTACTTCGCCCTGCAAGAGCTCGAACTCGCGAAGGCTCTGCTCCAGCTGCATCGAGCGCTCCTTGATCTCCCTGTCCTTCAGCCCGAGCGTCTCCTTCTGAGCTGCGATGTCGTCCAGAATCGATTTGTACTCGTCCAGAGACTTCTCGGCGCCCTGCTCCCTCATGCGTAGCGCGGCGTCTCGGCTCTCTAGCTTGGAAATCTCCTGGGCTACGGACGCCTCCTTGGCCTGCACTTCGGCCTGTCTGTCGGAAACCCCCTTAGCGACTGAGTCCAACTCCGCCCTCTTCTGTTCTATCGCGGCGCTGAGCCTCTCGAGCTCTGCCCCCGCCTTCTGCAGCTCCAGCGCGTCAATCTCCATTTTGCCGCTCGCCTCCGTCTCGATGGCCGCGAGCGCGACTTCCTTTTTCGCGAGGGCCTTCTCGCGCTCCTGAAGCTTCGTCTCCCTCAGCTTCATGTCTTGGTCCAGCTTGTCCAGGGACGCCGACCGATCCTCGACCCTCTGGGCGAGTTCAGCTACACTTGCCTGAGAGTCCCTCGCTCTCTGTTCGATCTCGGCGGCGTATCCCTCTGCGGCCTTGTGCTTCTCCTCGACCTGCCCGCGCACCGCTTCCAGCTGTCGGGACATCTCGGCAATCTGCGACTCCTTCGCGTTCAGCTGGCGGGAGACCTCCTCCAGTTGCCCCTCCTCGGACCGCAGCAATAATTCTGATTCCCTGATCTTCGTCTCGACCTCCTTCAGCTCGGCCGAGCGTGCATCGAGTTGGGCAGCGCGCCCCTCGATCATCTTGCTCTGCCCGACAAACTCCTCAGACTTGTCCTCGATCCCCTTAGCCTTGCTTTCGAGGTCGCGTTTTGCCGACTCGAGGTCCGCCCAGGCCGTGTCGGTCTCCTTCTGGATCTTGTCCTTCTCCTGCTGCAGGAACTCCCATTCCTGAGCGAGCTTGCTCTTCTCCTCCGCCAGCGCAAGCTTGTCCGACTTGATGTTCTCAACCTGCTCGGCGATGGCGCGCCTCGCGGACTCGAAGGCCTTCTCGCCTTCGGCGACTCTCTGTTCCCTCTCGGTGAGGGCGAGCTCCGCGGTCAAGACCGCCTGCTCGCGCTTGCTCGCTTCCTGCTCGGATATGCTCATCTTGCTGCGGACAGCCTCCAGGGAGCCCTCCTCCGCCTCGAGGGACCTTGCCTTCTCCTCCAGCTGCACAAGCTTTGAATCGAAACCGTCCTTCAACTTCATCCGCTCGGCCTCTAGCTCGGCCTTCGCCTTCTCGTGGTCTTGGCTAGAAGCCTGGATCGCAGCCTCCTGCGCCTTAGCCCCGGACTCCCTGGCGGTCAGTGTGGCCGACATCTCATCGAGCTGGACTTTCCACTCCTCGAGCTCGGTCTGTTGGGCGCTGACCTCCTCAGCCTTCGCATCGATGTCCGCCTTCTCCTTCACGAGCCTCTCGGCCTCGGCCTCCAGCGTCGTCCGCCGATCCTCGAGCGCCTTCTTCTCGTTCTCCGATGTCAGCAGCTGCTCCCTCAGGATGTGCTCCTTCTCGTCCAGCGTACTCCTGGTCTGCTGAAGCATCTCTCCGGTCCCGTGAAGGTTCTCCTGCTTGATGGCGAGGTCCTTCGCCGCGGCGTCCAGCTCTTCCTTCTTCTTGTTGAGGTCGCGCCTAAGGCCATCAATCGCCACCCGTTCCTCGGCCATCTTTAGCTCGGAGGAGGCGACGTCGCTCGCGCGCTGGTTCAGGATTGTCCGCATCTCCTCTACTGAGAGAGTCTTCTCCTGGATCTCCTTGCGCTCCTCGTCGAGCTTGGCTATCTTCCCGTCGATCTCCTTCTGGGCCTCTGAGATCTGACGGAGCGTATCGTTGCGCTCGTTCTCGAACGTGATCTTCTCCTGCTCGAAGGCGTTCTTCTGTTCGATGAACTTCTCCTTGGCTTGCGCGAGGCCTTTCTCAATCGCGACTCTCTCGTCATTGAGGGCTGCGGCGAACTCCTCCGCCTCTCGTCTTACCTCCTCGATCTCGGCCTCCTGGCCCTTTATCTTCGCCTCGCGGGTCTCGAGCTCGGTCCTCAGCTTCTGCATGTTGGCGCTGTCGCCCTTGAGCTGTGCCTCCAACTCGTTGAGCGCCTTGGCCCTCCCCTCGCTCTCGCGGGAAAAGCGGTCCTCGTCCTGCCGCATCTTCTCCTCACGCTTTTGAAGCTCGGTCGACCTCTTGTTCAGGTCGCTCCGGAGGCCTTCGAGATCTTCCTGTAGCTTCTCGCGCTCTTTCCTTAGCTGGACCTCTTTGGCCTTTGCCGCAGAGTCGAGCATGTTCGCCTTCTCGAGCATCTGCTTAGCTTCGGCGTCGAGCACGGCAAGCGATTTCTCTTTCTTGTCCAGATCTTCCGATTTGCCGGCTATGGTCTTCTCCCTGTCGATGAGCATTTGCTCCTGGGAGACGAGCCGAGACTTGAGGGTCTCCAGCTCGTGTGTGAGTTTTGAAACTGATTCTTCCCTCTGCGAGACGTCAACCGAGATCCTGCCGATCTCAGCTTTCATCTGGGAGATCTCGTCCTCCTGCTGCTTCCGGAATCTATCGAGCTCGTTTCGGTCGGAATCGATAGTTGCTCTTTGCTTCTCGATTTCGACTTTGTCGAGGGCCATCGCGTGCTCCCGTTCCTGGAGCTTCTTCTCCCTAGCCTTGGCCTCCTCCAGGGACTTCTCAACTAGCCCCTCCTTCTCCTTGATTGCCGCTAGGTGCTGGTCGACGGAGGCCTTTTCCGCCTCGGCCCTGGCCATGAGCTCGGTGAGCTTCTGACGGTCGGTGTCGATGCGCTTCTTCTCGTTCTGGATCTCTAGGAGCTTCTGCTCGGTTTTCAGGCCAACGATGCGATCGAGTTGCTGGTACCTGGATTCTACCTCCTTCTCCATCGTCTCTAGGTTAGCCTTCTTGGAGTCGAGGATCTGCATTTCCTTGGCGAGCTTCGCGCGCACCTTGGATGTGAGGTCGGCCTCCTCCTTGGTGAGCTTGATCCTGAAGTTTTCGAGCTCCTTCCTAGTCTGTCGAACCTTGACGAGGGTCTGGCGCACTTCGAGGCGCTCTTTTTCCAGGTCCTGCCTATCGGCAGCGACCTTCTGCGCATCGGAGGAGAGCTTGGCAGCTTGGGTGGCTATGCGTTTCTTCTCCTCCTCCACCCGCTCCGCCTCGATGACGACCTCGTCATGCCTTAGCTCGGAGATGAGCCTCGATTCCACCTCTAGCTGAGGCAACGCGACGGCGCTCTTGTCCGCGCTATAGATCTCGAGTTCGCGCTGCACGGACGCAAGTTTTGCGGGCTCCAACGTGGACGACTTCAGTGAAATGATACCTATGCCCTTGTGTATGGCCACAATGTCCCTGATGGTCTGAAGGAGTCTGAGCACGCTGACAAACTTGTTGTTGGTGATGACGTACTCGAGGGAGTCGATGAGAACCAGTCGTCCACCGCCCTCTTCCATGAAGCGTCGGATCGCGAGCGTGAGCCTCTCGAGGTCCTTGGGACCGATGGCCTCGTCGCTCATCGCGTTAGTCAGCCAGAATATGGGGACATCTCCAAGGTTGAGCGCCTTCCTGAGGTTCTTGGGGTATGTCCTTGATACAATCATGCCCCGTGTGCTCTTGGACGCTTCCATGAAGAGCGAGTATGCGAGTTCGGGCCGTTCCTCCTCGACCAAGTATGTGACGGAGGGTTCTAGAAGGGTTGCGGCGGGGGCTGCGGCCTGTACCTCCTCGGGCACTTTCGGCGGACTAGGCTCCTCGGAGCGCTCCTCAGGAGGTTTCTCGGAAGGGGGCGTAACTGCCCGTGAAGCGCTTTCCCTAGCCTTGTCCCGGAGGCCCATAGTCGCGTAGCTCCATCTATTATCGTCGAAATGTCTGGGGGGTAATGATATTGGTTTAGTAATATAAGGCATTATACATTAAATCGCATCTCAAATCTTCAACCTATCCAGGATGCGTTCATAGAGAGCGAAATCGTCCGAGCTGGAGAACTTCTCAACGGCCGCTTCCGGAAGTTGACCAAGGAGTTGGTCCAGAACCTTCAGAAGCTTTCGCAGGTCCTCGTCAACGGCGGAGGCCTCAGATATTTTTTTCTGGAGGTCAACCTTCTCGTTGATCAAGGTCGCAATCTGGCTCTCTAGGTCGCCAATCATGGAGTCGAGATCACCCTCTGCCTGCTGGATCTCTCCTTCAGTCGACTCCTTGCCAGTGCGATGAATCGTAACCGTTGATTTGATGCCGAGGATCCTCTGCTTGAGCTTCTTCTGCTCCTCGAACCATTGCGTCCTTGCCTCCTCCCTTTCCGACTCGGTCCTTGCCCCTGACGCGACCGCCTTCAGCTTCTCGAGTTCCGCCCTTTCCTCCTCTAGCTTTGAGAGCCTGGTCTTCAACCCCTCCTCTTCATCGTCGAGCTGCCTCTTCTTTGCAGCGTATGCCTGGATCTTGCGATCGACCATCTCCTCCTTCTTCGCGAGTTGCTCCTCCCTCGCCTTCAGCTCCTCGAGCTCTTTCTCCTTTGCGTTGAGCTTCATCCTGAGGGCTCTCGCCGCCAGACCTCGCTCCTTTGCCTCGCCACTGATCTCAACGGTGCCCATCAACGAGGTTATCTCGTCTGCGAGGGATTCCATGTGCGCCTGGAGCATGGTGATGTCGGCCATCTCTGCGGCCAAGGCCATGATCTCCTCTTCCACCTGCTGAGAGGATTTCTGTTCACCGTCTGTCGACGATATCTGGGCGAGGCGATCCTTCTCCTCCTCCATTCGCTTCTCCATGCGCTCGAGCATGTCTGACCTGTTCGCTATCAGGTCCTTGACGCTCTCCCTGAGCTGCTCAAACTTCTTGAGCTGGTCCTCTTGGGGCTGGGCTGGCGCTTCGCCTGGCTTCGCCTCTTCCCCGCCAGATACTTCCGGGGGCGCCTTGCCCCACTCAATTAGCTTCATCAGGAACTGGTCATCCTCTGCGGGCTCCTTGGGCCTGAGCGTCTTGACCTTGAACTTGAGGCCGCAGCTCGGGCACTGAGGCTCGCCTAGAGCGATTACCGTCTTGCACTTGGGGCAGAGGAAGGCCTTCACCTCCTCAGTCAGGTCGGAGGAACAACTTGGACACTTGGTCATCGTCCTCTCGACGACCTCGAAGCAGGAAAGGCAGTAGGTCTCCCCTGTGCGCGTCACTCCTTTGGATGTCACTTGGTCCGCTCCATTCCTTATTGGAGGTATGTACCATCAGTTCTATGTTTATTGGTATCTGTCGTAAACGACGAGTTCCTCGAGGTTCTTCCTGGGAGTTCTGTCTGGTGTCTCGTCCGGGTAACCGAGGGGCGTGAGCGCAACGACTCTGACGTCCTCGGGTATTCCCAGTATCTTCTTGACCTTCTCCTCCTTGAACCATCCGATCCAACAGGTCCCGAGGCCTACAGCATGCGCTGCAAGTGTCAGGTGGTCTACCGCTATCGTAACATCGATGATGTCGCTGCTCATGTACCCGCCTATCGTGGGGAATGCATCTCCAGGAAGACCGCATATCACGAGAACCAGAGGGGCCTGGGCCATGAACTTCTGGCCGTTGGAGGCAGCTGCGAGTTCGAGCTTCAGCTGCTCGTCCATGACCACTACTATCCTCCAAGGTTGTGCGTTGTCCGCAGATGGCGCCAGTCTGGCTGCGTTCAGAACCTCTTTCAGGAGGCCCTCCGGTACTGGAGTCGGCTTATACCTCCTGATGCTCCTTCTAGTCTTGATGGCCTCCATCAAGTCCATTCAGTCACGCAACTTTTGGTAACGCGGTGAGGGAGTATTAACCTTTTCTAGATGGCTCCGCTTCCTGAGAACTACTGGCATGAAAGAAGTAACTGCCGAATCGCACGCCTCCGTCAACCCTCGATCAGCTTGATTAGTGTGGATGTCCTGATCACGCCGGGGAACGCTCTAAGCTCGTCAACCCTTCGGTTCAGCCCATCCAACGAATCCGCCCTTAGACGCACAGCGACGTCGTAGTCGCCAGTGCACTCGAATACATCATCGGACATCTGGTGGGCCTTCTCCTTGACCGCGGGTGTGCGTCCGACCTGAGTGTCGATGAGGACGATGCCCTCAACACCGACGGGCGATGTCTCAATCGTGAACTTCTTGATCATGCCAGCCTTGACCAGTTTCTCGATCCGTGCACGGACCGCCCTTTCGGTGAGACTGACCTTTCTGGCAATCTCGGTATTCTTCATCCTCGCGTTCTCCCTGAGCAGATTGAGGATTCTGACATCCGTCTCGTCCATGGGGAAGGTATAGGCCGTTCCTGTTTTCGTACCTTTCGCTTCGGGAGCCCAGAACTCGTCCTCTATCAGAGTCGGCAACACGGACTCTCATATTATCAGACTTGATTCCGCGAGCTTATGGTTATTAAGTCCCCCAATGGCGATATATTGACCCTGGTCCGACAATGACAGAGACTCACGGTCCTAGCAGGTCTTCGCCCAGACAGTCTGCCCAGTCTCAGATAGACTCCACCGCCGCTCTCCTCGCTCAGACGATGGAAATCGCTCGTCTGCAACTGAAAAGAATCTACCGCGACATGGAGGCCGTTGAGAGCACGGCGAAGGCGGGAGATACATCCGGTCAAAGAGAGGCGCGGACCTCGCTGTTCGCCGATGTCCATTATATGCTCATCAGCCTGCATCATGTCGACCAATTGCTGACGAGGCTGAAGAAGCTGCTTCCACACGAGGCAGAGCTCACAGATGTCAAGAACAAGTATCGCCTATGGTTGAAGATGTGCGGTGAGTTCAGGGGTCACATCGAGCACCTGGATGGCAGGATCGCAAAGAACCTCCATGAGCTTGGTGCCGTTGACGGTTGCTCCTTCGCCCTTGACGGTTGGAGGCTAGAGATCGGACCTAAGCATGTGAGGACCGCCGAGGAATTCTTCAACGATGTCTCGAACGCCTGGACCAAGATCCAAGACAGGCAGAAGAAGATACGTTCGCTGATCTCACGATCGGGCTTCGGTGCTTCATAACGCGCGCGATGGCGTTCTCGTGATTCCCTCGGCATAGGAATTTGAAATGAAGAGTGGGCCCAACCGGATTCGGACCGGTGACCTCCCGGTTATCAGCCGGGTGCTCCAACCATGCTAAGCTATGGGCCCTTGATGGCTTCTGCGCAATACCGTGGTTGGGATTAAATACTTTCCATCTCGGCCGCAATTGCCATTCCGACATCACCAAAGCGATATCTTGGCGTATTCCCCCGCGCACGGCTTGCCCTTTAGAACATGCGCCTCTTTGTGCGTGAGGTCGAAGATGACCGAGAATATCGTCTCCGAGACGTCTAGCGGATGCTTACTAGCGTCGTTGTGTCTGCAGATGGATCCTGGCCTGTTGACGTGGTCACGGAATATTGACTTCATCGACTCCACCGTCACGGCCCCGAGCTGGTCTTCGATGAGCCGAAGTGCCCTGTTGTACCGAAAGATCGAACATGCCATCGAGGTCGACGATGAATCCGCCTCGAACCTTTGCATCTTGTCGGCGACGTAGTGGTTGGTGTGCACTGTGTAGCCGCCGACCGCATAGATCCAAGCGCAATCGGTCGAAGAGCCCTCGATGGAATAGATCTCACCATTCTTGTCAGAACAGATGTTGTTGTAGCTCGATGCTCGCAACGAGGGCATGGCCCACTCGAGCGCCTCACCGATCCTCCTCGCCTCCAAGACCTTCCTCACAGGGAACACCTTCGGTATTCCTATGCGAGTGTCGCAGGGTTCAAGCGCATTCCCTGTAAGGCTTATGCCAGCGGAGTTCACACCGCACGACGGCATGATGCCGGCGTACATCGTCGAGAGGAACTCGGGTTTGCCATTCGGCTTGCCATGAACCAATACAACGGTCTCGCCAAGGTCCCAAAGGAGGTCCTCATTGTGGCCCACGAGAACACTGCCGTCATCAGTAGCGTCGCCTGACACGGCGACGTCTGTGCAACCTCTATAGCCTTCTGGCGAAAGCAGCTCCTGGCAGCCAAATGTGAAGACGTCTTCGAACGGCATCTTGGCGCCCACGGAGAAGCCGCGCATCTCTTCGACATAATCCGGGTAGAACTCCTCAGCGTACGGCATGAAAAGCTTGGAGCGTTCGACCGCCTGCACCCAGCTCATCCCGGTCCAGTGCGCGACAGCCGGTCTAAGAATTCGCTTATAGGCAGCAGCCTTCGCCGCGCACTTCCTGCCAATCTGCTTGCCCATCTCATAGGGCTTGCCCGATGCCTCGACAATGGGAAGATGGTACTTCTTTGCCATGCTATCTTGGGCAACAGGAATGGGTTGTCCGATAGATAAGCAAGCGCCCTGCGGGACGACTACCTGGCGTACTGCGTAAACGCCTGTAGCTCCCGCAACGAGGCCTTAGGTATCTTCTTGCCGGCGTCGATGATCATGCCGGTCTCGGTGAGACGCATTGGCCTGGGCAAGGTGTCGTGCGCCGAGCCCCTAAACTTCTCTATGGTGACGCACCTGTCTGTCCTGCCGCCCACCATCCTCTTGTGCAACCTGATCTCGCCTCTGCAGATGAATATCTCGGGTTCGAGTTGCGTGGGATCCGGGAGGTCCGTTACTACCAGGCTTGTGAGGGACGCTTCCGAGAGAAACCTCAGCAATGACAGGATGCTCGTGTCCGTGTCTTCCATCATCTCCGAGAGCTTCTTGAGTGAAGTCAGAGAATCTATCACGACACGGGAGTACTTGACCTCCTGGAGCTCCTGCTTCAGCATCAGCTGGAGTGACTGGATCGATATATCGGGCGAGGCTTTCTTCATCGCCTCGGCCTTTGCATCCGGCCCGGCCTCCATCAGAGCGCTAACAGATCTCTGCGCCGCCACTTCCACGAGAGACACTCGCTTGCTGTAAGCTTTCGCCGCTGGATGGACATCCAGGATCCTTATCTTGCCGACATCCCAGCCCATGGCGCGGACGTTCTCCCTTATCTCCGCTGGAGGTTCGTCTATCGCCACGAGCAGAGCCCTCTCCCCCTGCTTCACCCCTTGCTGGAGGAACTGAACGCTGAGGATCGTCTTGCCACTGCCCGTTGTTCCTGATACCACATAAGGCCGGCCAGGAAGTAATCCGCCATCCAGCATCTTGTCGAGGCCTGGTATGCCAATGCTGACTCGCTGTGCATCGTCGTATTTCATGGGCCGCCTCCTTCTGGAGGTTTGCTGGAATCAGGTACTGGTCCAGGAGCCCCGGCATTAGATGGCGGGGGTTCTGCAATTGTCTCAGGAGCGTTAGCCGCCGCTTCCTGCTTTGTATCGGCCCCGTCCTCTTCTGTCTTTGTCTGCCTCACAGCCAGGCTCTTGATGACGATACCTTCAGAGGATATCTTCATCAGCCGCAGCCGGTGGTCGTGCGATGAGCCGCGATACTTCTCTATCGTTACGCCTCTCATCAGACCTCGACCGTTGATCCACTTGTGTAACCTGATCTCGCCCCTCGCCATGTGCGCTTCGACATCTGGTTTCGATATCTCCGGCAGCTGGACCGTTACCAGGCTCGTGACACCGATGTCAGAAAGCACCCTGATGAACGAAATGGTCGAGGCGTTCTCCTCGCTCGTCCTGATGTAAAAGTGCCTCAGGGAGGACAAGGAGTCTATCACGATTCTCGAGTACCTCCTGACCTTCATCTCCTGCTTGACAAGCTCTTGTAGAGTGTTGACTGTCATGTCCATGGGGCTTTTCTCAGAGGTCTTCCTGATCTCGTCCTTGACATCGCCGAAGTACACGACTTTGCGCTCGGTCGACACGTCCCGGACGGGAGTCTTGTCGTAGCTCATGACATCTGCGGTCGCGTCGAAGACCTGGATCCTCGATAAGTCCCAGCCGTAGGACATCATGTTCCTCCGGACCTCGTTTGGGGGCTCGTCCAATGAGACGTATAGGACACGCTCGCCCTGCTTCGACCCCTCAAGAAGAAACTGCAACGCGAGCGTGGTCTTCCCAGTGCCTGACGTTCCAGAGACCACGTATGTCCGGCCTGGGATGAGGCCGCCCTCTAGCATCTCGTCAAGTCCAGGCACTCCGGTCTTGACCTTCTCCTTTATCATCTTGAGCCCCTTGTGCAGAGAGAAAGAACTCCCAATCTGTGCCGTCTGGATTCTAGTTGGTTGTCCTTATATTTTTCCACTCCGAAAGCAGGATGCTCAAGGCTGTCCTGGGTCAATTCTGCCAAGCTTATTATATCGGCAACCGTTTCCTTCAGTATAGCCTGAAAACCATGCCAGTAATCAACTTCAGCTACTCGGACTTGTGCGATCTCGTGGGCAGGGAGGTCCCACGGGACATCCTCAGGAACAGGCTCCCCTTGCTGGGGGCGGATCTGAAGTCCATGGATGATTCGTCGGACGATGTCTCTTTCGAGTTCTTCCCCAATAGGCCTGATCTGTACTCCGTGGAGGGGGTAGCGAGGGCGCTCAGGGCGTTCCTGGGGTACGAGACCGGGTTGAGGTCCTATGCAGTCGGAGAGTCAGACGTTGACCTGAACGTCGACCCGTCCGTCAAGGAGGTCCGACCGTACATATGGTCCGCGCTCGTGGAAGGGAACGAGATCACAGACCCACTCATACGCTCCATGATGGATCTGCAGGAGAAGCTCCATCTCACGCTCGGAAGGAACAGGCGGAAGGTGGCAATCGGCATCCACGATTTCAGGACGGTAGCCCCCCCATTCACATACAAGGCAGTGCTCCCCGACGAGCTCTCGTTCATGCCGCTCCAGGATTCGCGCAGGATGACGCCAGCTGAGATTCTGAAGGAGCACGAAAAGGGCAAGGCGTATGCGTTCGTGCTCGAAGGCAAGAAGAGGTATCCGTTGATTGTGGACAAGAATGGCGAGGTTCTCTCGTTCCCGCCGATCATCAACGGCATCGTGACGGCAATCACGGAGAGCACGAGGGACATACTGGTCGACTGCACAGGCACTGACGCAAACGCCGTCCAGGCGGCCGTCAACATTCTCACAACCGCGCTGGCCGAGCGCGGGGGGAAGATCAAGACGGTCAGGATACACCAGGACGGGAAGACCATGCTCGCCCCTGACCTGAAACCTCTATCGATGGCCCTCGGTGCCAAGTATGCGAACGACTGGATTGGGACCTCGCTTTCGGATGCCGAGATTGCAGGCTGCCTCAAGCGTATGGGCCATGGAACGACCGTCGGAAATGCAGGGATTGACGTACTCGTTGCCAAGTACAGAGCCGACATCCTTCACCCGGTCGACCTCGCGGAGGATGTGGCAATCGGCTACGGCTACGAGAAGTTCGGGAAGCTGCTCCCGCGCAGGGCGACCTTCGGTGAGGAAGTGCCCGAGCTGGCATTCGCGAACTCGGTCAGGAGCATAATGACGGGGTATGGATACTTCGAGGTGGTGACCATCTCCCTCTCCAACCCCAAGGAGCAATTCGATGCGCTCAGTCTGACGGAAGATCGGTCGGTGATCAGAGTCAAGAACCCGGTCAGTGAGGAGCACATCTTGGTGCGCACATCGCTCCTACCGAGCATGATGATCATACTGAGGAAGAACAAGCATCGGGAGCTTCCCCAGAGGGTGTTCGAGATTGGTGACGTTGTGCCAGCTCACAAGAACAGGAGACATGTTTCTGGAGCGGCGATCCACGCAAAAGCGAGTTTCACTGAGATGAAGTCGCTCGTGCAGTCGGTCCTTGCCAGCATGGGCCTCGGATGCGAAGTCGCCGCCGGAACCAACCCTGCGTTCATACCTGGAAGATGCGCTGTCGTGTCCATAGGTTCTGAGGAAGTCGGTGTGTTCGGCGAGGTTGCGCCACCAACGATTGAGGCGTTCGAGCTGAAGTACCCGGTCGTCGCCTTCGAGTTAGACCTGGACAAGCTCTATGGTATCAGGACCGCATCATCGCGATGAATGCTACGCTTCCTTAGCCATTTTCCGAAACAAACATATCAGCGCACGCGTTGATACCTTTGGGCCGCAGATTCCCACGACATGCTGAGGTAGCTAAGCCCGGTTCACGGCGCCAGCCTTGAGAGTTGGTGGTACTACGTACCTCGGGAGTTCGAATCTCCCCCTCAGCGCATTGTCTTCGATCTGCGCTCATTGGCCCTGATGTGCATTCTTTGAGGAATCCCCCTTCTCGAGCAGATAGACCCCAATGAAGGCGACAACTCCTCCAGACACAGCTAGGGCGACGCTCTGCGGAAGCGTGATGTTTGCACCGGGGAACACCCCAAGCACCAAGAGCTGGACCCCGACCGTCATGATCCCATTCAAGGCGAACAGGACGGACGTCAATGAAGCGCCTATCTTCGGAAGACCTGCATTGTAGGTAAGGAGTCCCATTGCTGGGAACAGTCCGAGGAGAAACACGATCAGCAGTCCTGTCAGATCCGGAACCGTGATGAGCCCTCCGAGAACGCTTGCTGTAATGACAATCATGCCTGAAAGGAGCAGCTCAACGCCCGAGAAGGCCGTAAGATCGCGGTTCTTGATAAGGATAGTCGTCATGACAACGGAAGTCCCCAGGCACAGAGAACTCAGAATCGCCTCGGCCTCTCCTAGGCCGAGGGTCAGGTTCATCGTCTCAGTGTTGGCCAGAACGACGAAAACGCCCAGTATGACCAAGAGGCTGCCGATCGCCTCCAGCAGTCTCAGCCGCTCCGAGAGGAAGATCGCGGAGAGGACCACGACGAAGAGCACCTCGGAAGAGCCTCCTCCAAGGATCGCTTCCTTGCCGGCTCCGATCCGCCCGACTGCATCAAACCATAGGATTATGCCGATGGCAGCAATAGAGCAGAGTGCAAACATGAACAGCCAGCCCCGTTTCCCGAGTTCTCTGCAGAATGCGACCGTCCTCTTCGGATAGATGCTCATCAGGATGAGACCACCGACTAATGTTGGCACAGAAGAGACAAGGAAGAGATCGAGCTTCGCGATGTTGAGTGCCCCTTCGATAGCGACTGACTCGAAACCGACTATGAACGCCGAGAGAAGCACGACAAGAATGTACTTCGATCTCGTGTTCAGGTTATCACTCCGCCCCTATTGGGCGGGCTCATCGTAAACATATCTCAACCGCGCGGGCATGTGATGATGACGGTGGAAAAGCGACGTTTCGCCAACATTTATGTGCGCGCACGCACATCTTAGTGCGCTCGCAAGAGCATGGGATGGGATCATGTGCAGGTACAGCTACGTCAGCGGAGCTTGCGCTAACAAGCATGTGGACAGCCTTGAGTGCATTGGTCAGGACAAGTGCGAGTTTTCTGGCATGAACATACTCATGAGGCAGAGGCACAGCAAGACCGCCGAGGAATGTGGACTGGAGAAGTGGCTGGGGCTGTACTGCGAGAAGTATAACAGGTTTTTCTGCCCGGGAAGGGAGCACTGCGTCACTCCGGAGTCGTACAAGAAGCAATTGGTGATTCATCAGGAGCGGTTGCTGAACCTCGCGGATACTGAAACCGACGGGTGAACCGATGAGATGCAAGTACCTGACTAAGGACAACCTGTGCACCGGCAAGTACCATGGGTTCGCATGCATCAGGAAGCAGTGTTCGTCGTTCAAGGAAGCCCAGAAGTGCGAGCACCACGAGCTATCAGGTGACTACTGCAGGAAGTATGGAAGGTTCGGGTGCGTCGGTAAGGAGAGCTGCAACACACTCGCGGATTACCTGGAGGCGGTAGTTGAGGAAGAGCACGCCTGACTTCACTTGTCGTATAGCTCCTTTCTGATCCGCGGGATCAGGGCCATCAGAACTGCAATTTCGGTGAGAGAGGTCCTGTCGATCATTCCATCTGAGAGGTAGCCGATCGACCCCATCTTGTGACCTATCTTGTCGATTTGCGTGATCTTGCTCATCATTTCCCCCACGGATCCTCCCTCGAGTACGGCCTTGATCACTTCTGGCGGGTACTCGAAGCCAGGTCCATGCCCAACAGTCATCTTCCCACCAGAATCGAGAATCACGCAGTATTGTATGTCAATATGCTTCCCCAACCTCTTGTTGAAGAAGAGCCCCGCCTCTATGCCCACCCCGTAGTCCCCGCCCGATGTCTCGACCGCCGCTTTCGCCCTGTTGATGGCACCTTCGATTGTCCGCTCCTCCAACGGTTGCTTCTCAGACTTGGTCTCTGGCTCGATGCTGACGACTTCGACAAGCCCGAACGCCTGTGTGAAGATGTTCCTGACAGCATCCACCTTAACCTTGTTCGTTGACCCGACCGCGACCTTCAACGGCCTAAGGAGCCTGCCATCTTTGTCAATCTCTCCCCTCAGGATACGGGACGAGCTGATCACTTGCGTGTCATCCGCCCGTACCTCGTTGATGCGGAACACCTTGAGCGGCTTCAGGCCGTTCCTCCGTCTCAGTTCGTTGATCTCTTCGGCTTGCCCCTGTGTTTCTGGAGACACCACCAGAGCATCTAGCGTTTCTGATGTTGCCGCGGTGCCCTTCATGTCTGATATCATGACGATATCGAACGGTTTGCCATATCTCTCCAGGAACTTGGCGAGCGCCTTTTTCCTGATGACATATGGGGAGACAGGTACTGACTTGATGCTTTTCGCAAACTCGTCGGAGGTCAGACCCGCCTCGACAGAATCGCCGACAGTGAACGCAGTCTCGAATAGCAGCTCATGCCCTTTGTGTATTACGTTGAAAGTGCCTCCGAGACCGACCCTCATCAGTCTCACCCCAAATAGAGCAACGAGATGGCCATTATCATTATCGCAACCATTAGCATGTAGAAGTATATCAGTTGCCGTCTCTTGCCCTGCATCTTGTCTTTCCAGGACTTCTCGCAGCCCTTATCGCAGAATTCGTCCTTGACCTGGATCGCCTTGTCGCAGTTCTTGCAGTGCCTGTGCTGAGGAATTCGTTCGACCATCAGCTCACCACTCCTGGTGAGGTTGTGCGCGAATTTAGCCTTTCCTCACTGTGAGAGCCGTCAGCGTTCAAGCCTCACACCCTCCACCCCCACCTCGACTATTATCGGCGTCCCACCCGCCTTGACGATTGCCTCGGCAGCCTCGTCAGGGTTGTCCACGAGCGCGATCATGCTGCCTCCTCCGCCTGCGCCCGTCAACTTCGCGCCATACGACACTCCATTGCACGCCTCGACGAGCTTTTCGAGTGCAGGGTGGCCGACTCCGAGGTGGTTTAGCAGCGTATGGTTCTCTGACATCAGACGCCCCAGACGCTTCTTGTCCTTCAATCTTATCGCTTCAGCGCCTTCCAAGACGATTTCCCCTATTCGGTCGATTGCTTTCTTCGCTTCCGCGTCCGAGTCGACCAGCTTCTTGACCTTGGCGACAAGGGGGCCAGTCGAGGCGTGTATCCCGGTGTAGCCGACGACGAACTTGAGCGGAGGGACATCGCAGTGGTGAATGTTCCATTTCGTCTCCCCTTTCTCAATCGTCCACAGGAGGTTGTCCATCTTGTTCGGGTGCACCATCACGCCATGCCCGTGGCTCGAGGTCGAGGTATCTGTCGGGCTGGCCCGCCCCTGGACCAACAACTCTACCTCGAAGGCCTTCCTGGCAACCTTCTCGGGTTCGAGCTTCCCTTTGGTCGCCATCATCGCCCCGACGCATGAGACCGTCACGGCCGCAGATGAGCCGAGACCTGACCCAGACGGTATTTCGGAAACGGTGTCTATGTTGATCGGGGGGCCGTCCCAGGTCTGGTCTAAGGCTGCCGAGATGTATGCGTGAGGTTTCTTCCGCATCCGAAATCCGTTGACGGAATATTCGTTTGAAGAAGTCACGGCCGAGGATATCCTCAGGTGTATTGCCAAGGCTAGAGCGGGTTTGCCGAACACGACCGCATGTTCGCCGAAGAGTATCATCTTGCCCGGTGCTGAGCACTTAGACATCTTCTCCCTCCAGACTCGAATCCGAATATATCTTTTTGCATCCGGGCAAATGCTAGGCCAGATGCAACGAAAACGCTATTTGTCGATATGCCGTGCAAAAAGATTAAGACCGCGCTACGGAGTTTGCCACCAGTTTCAGGTGTGTTCATGGCACGCACTTCCAGGGTCGAGGGATTCTATAAGATGCACATGGCTGACCGGCTCAGATTTGTCAAGGAATTTGGCAACCTCACCGACGAGGAAGCCATGGCGCTCTCCGGCATCGGGGGTTTGGATCCAACGATCTCTGACAGAATGGTGGAGAACGCAATCGGCTCCTTCCAGATGCCTCTTGGGATAGCGGTCAATTTCCTGATCAATGGCAAAGATTACCTGATCCCGATGGCCGTCGAGGAACCGTCGGTAATCGCTGCCGCGAGTAACGCGGCGAAGATGGCACGCGAGAAAGGTGGGTTCTGGACTAGCAGCACGCCCCCGGTCATGATAGGTCAGGTTCAGCTGACCGGAATAAGTGATCCAAGCCGTGTCAAACACATGATCCTCGAGAAGAAGCAGGAGCTTATTGAAATTGCGAACAAGCAGGACCCGATGCTAGTCAAGCTAGGAGGGGGCGCAAAGGACCTCGAGGTCAGAGTCATAGACACCCTCAGGGGGCCGAACGTTATCGTTCATCTGTTAGTCGACGTTCGGGACGCAATGGGTGCGAACGCTGTGAACACGATGGCGGAGGCGGTCGCCCCGTTCGTCGAGGAGATTGCAGGTGGCAAGGTCTATTTGCGGATACTCTCGAACCTGGCCACACATAGGCTGACAAGGGCGCGAGCCGTCTGGGCGAAAGATGCCATCGGCAGCGAGGATGTGGTCGACGGCGTGATTGAAGCCTACTTGTTCGCTGAAGCGGACCCTTACAGGTGTGCGACGCACAACAAGGGAATCATGAATGGCATAGATGCCATAGTCATGGCCACCGGCAATGATACGCGCGCAATCGAAGCAGGGGCGCACTCATATGCCGCACGATCCGGATCATACAAGCCCTTGACGACATTCGAAAAGACGCCTGAGGGCGATCTGGTAGGAACAATCGAGTTGCCCATGGCGGTTGGTCTGGTAGGTGGGGCGACGAAGGTTCATCCGACCGCGAGGGCGTGCGTCAAACTGCTCGGAGTCAAGACGGCAAACGAGCTCGGGGAGGTCGCGGCAGCCGTCGGCCTGGCGCAGAACTTTGCCGCACTTAGGGCGCTTGCCACGGTAGGTATTCAGAAAGGACACATGTCCCTGCACGCCAAGAACATAGTCAACAGCGTCGGTTGCCCTCCTGAACTCGTCGATGAGGTCGTGGGGATCATTGTTGCCGAGAAGAAGATCCGGATGGACAGAGCGCAGGAAGTGATCCAGGAGCTCAAGAAGAAACGCGGAAGAACGTAACCTCCTCGGCATGCTGTCGGAGACAAAAAGTATATTGATGCTCCAGGGACAATCCGATGGCCGTGGACGCTCCAACTCAGGGGGACATTCTGGGCCTGGCGGGTGTGTATGGCTACGTGCTCTGTGTCCTGGTTCTCTGCTACCTGCTTCGCGGGCGAGTCGAGAACCTGAGAAAAGTCGTCCACATACTGACGGGCGGCATAGTATTCTTCTGGTGGAGCTTCGACACCCAAATCATCATGGCAGGGCTTGCGGCCTTCCCGTTTGTGATCATACTGCTATTGGCAACGCCACGCTCTCCAGTGACATTCTTGAAGAACAGCCCGCTGGGGGCGAGGTCATCCGAGGGACATCCGTATGGGCTTGTCTTGTATGCGATATCTTGGACCACAATTGCCTATTTCATGTTCGAGGATCTTTTCGCCGCATCGATAGCGATAGCAGCGATGTCCTTCGGGGACGGCATGGGAGAGTTCATCGGAAGGCGGTATGGAAGGAGGCGATACATGCCTAACAGGACCGTCGAAGGGAGCCTTGCTGTGCTCGTCGCCACCTTGGTGAGCGTCATCGTGTTGAACTGGTTCTACTTCGATCTAGTGGGATATGCCGGGGGGACTGCCCCGGCGTTTCTTCTCATGTTCGCGCTGATGGTAGCCGTGTTCGTAGCATTCCTCGAGGCCATCACCCCGGGCGCGATAGACAACCTTGTGATACCCCTGTTCATCGGCGGGTTCCTTCACATGATGGGGGTCTGAAGGCTGAGGCTCATCGTGGTTGATGGCCTCGACGGTTGTGGCAAGGATACCCACGCGGAGAACATCCAGAGGCTGCTCGAGGCTCAGGGAGAGAGAGTTGTGGTCCTCTCCCACCCTTCGAGGCGCCTCTTCGGCCGGCTCTCAAAACGCTCTTTGGAGAAGTCAGGGCCGGGTGCGAGATTGTTCGCGACCGTGTTCTTCACTGCGGATGTCCTCGTGTCCGTGCGTTGGTTCAAGCGACAAGCCTCCGGCACGGCAATATTCGTGAGATACCTCCTTGGCACGGCGTATCTGCCAGAGTCCTTAGCCCCAATAGGATATGAGTTGCTCCGCAAGCTGCTGCCTTTCCCCGAGATCGCCTTCCTGATAGACATAGAGCCGGAGGTGGCGGCACGTAGAATTGCGGAGCGAGGGGACAGACCCGAGATGTTCGAATCCAGACGGAAGCTCACTGAGGTCAGAGCAGTCGTGAAGTCGCTCGTGGCGAACGAATGGGTCATCATAGATAACAGTGAGGACGGAGAGAGGCCCTTCAAGGATGTCGAGAGATTGCTGATGGAGAGGCTAGTGCTTCGGCCTGCAGTCTGACACGCCCTCCGTCCTGCCAGCTCCCGTGAACGGTTCCGGAGGCGGGTTCAGCTTGCACCTATCGCAGTTTGCATCGCAAGGCTCGATGTGGATGACGATGACGCTCTTTGGGAGCTCTTTCCTTATGTCGTGCTCAAGTTGGTCGACCAGGTCGTGCCCTTCTTTGATGCTGAGATCCCTTGGGATTATCATATGAAGGTCGATCTGCCTCTCGGACCCCATCTTGCGCGCTCTCAGCTTGTGGAAATTCAGGACCATGGACTCATGCTCCTTGATGATCCTTTCGATAAGCTTGATCTCGGCCTCTGGCAGGCTTTTGTCAACGAGCCCCTCGGCAGAGCGCCTCGTTATGTCGTATGCCGCGTGGATTATGAACGCTGCGACCACCATCGCGACGGCAGGGTCGAGCAAGTGAATGTTGGTGATCTGGATCAAAACGAGGGCGACAAGGACCCCGAGCGAAGTCCATACATCCGTCTTGAGGTGATACGCATCGGCCTCGAGGGCGAGCGAGTCCGTCCTTTTCGCGACTTCAGTGAGTTTCCTGGACACAAAGAAGTTGACTACGACCGAGACCCCCATGACCACCACGCCCGCGGTGAGTAGTTCAACCTCGAAATCCCCGAACAGCCGCAGCGAAGCCTCGTATATGATCAGGGCCGCTGCAATGAATATCAGCGACCCTTCGACCATCCCGGAGAGATTCTCATACTTGCCGTGCCCGTACCTGTGCTCCTTGTCTGCGGGCTCAGCAGACATCTTGACCGAGTATCTAGCGATGAGCGCGGCTACGAGATCTATGCCGGAATGAATCGCCTCAGAAAGGACTGCCACTGAGCCCATCAAGAACCCAACGAGCACCTTCATTATCACTAAGGCACTGTTCGAGTAGACGGAGAGCCTCGCAATGGCGATCTTCTCTCGGGCCGCGTCCATAGACGGGTTCGATACGAACGCCAGTACTTAGGTTTTGTTGCGCTAACGGCGCGGTGACTGGCGTGCGAAATCATTATCTCTGCTTACTCGAATAGGGCGAATACCGATCCTGAGGAATTTGAATGGCCGGTGATGCCGCCAGTTTCCTGAACGAGCTAACGATTTGGAAGCTCAAGGCAGTCGCCAACGAGCTCAACATAGACGTGTCATCATGCAAGTACAAGAGAGACTACGTCATGAAGATCACCTCTAAGAAACTGACCGAAGAACGGGTCAGGGCCGCGCTAGAGAAGACAAGAGAATCCAAGGCCTCAAAGCAGAACGAGAAGGATGAGGATGTGGCCGAAATCAAGGCGATCAAGAAGGACATCGAATCCATCGCCGCCCCGTCCAGAACACAAGAAGTGCTCCTGCAGGATGAGGCAAACGTGATTGAGCGACACATTGACGAAGCGCTAATGATGAAACCCTCAATGTTCGAGATTGACTCCAGAACAGAGGCTGCGCATAACAGGATGATCATGGGAGACTATGCGGAAGCACTGAGCGTCAACAGTGATGCCAGAATCAAATGCCTTGAGTCTTTCAGCGCTTACCAGGTCTACTCTGCGGCGGTTTCAATAAGAGCTGCCGATGAACTGTTCGCGAAGCTCAAGGACAACAAAGGCCACATCAATTCGACGCTTCTCACGGCTCTGGCCGAGGCGAAGAAGGCGTTCATCGATGGCAATCCCAGGCGCAGAGAGGAGGCCCTAGAGAACCTCGAGACACTGGCGACCAAGGCCTACAAGGCTTTCTTTGAGAATACCGAAAAAGGGGAAGCCGAACTACTGGGCCTGCTGGCAGATTACGAATCCTTCGGTGCAAGAACCGATGAGTCCCGAAAGTACCTCGAGATCGCAACCCAGGCAAAACGGGAATACAACACTCAAGAGTACTCGAGATTTCTGAATACGGCCAGGGAGAGCGCGGAACGGGCGAAGGACGCAAGAGTGAAAGAAATTGATGCAGCTTTTGGAATGGTCAGAATAGCAGCTGCTGAGGCTCACGATGTTGGCGCTGAGACTGCTGCGGCAGAGGCGAACATCAAGAGTGCGAGGAAAGCGTTCGACGATGGAGCATTCAGGCAGGCGCTTGAGCTCCTATTGTCAGTCGAGAGAGCTGTCGATTTGGCGCACCTTGAGCAGATCAGGTCCAAGAGAGAGATTGAGGCTCGCCAGCTCGACAAGATCCAGGGGTCATTGGCTTTCTGCGAACCTGTCCTCCTTGAGGCGTCTTCATACGGCATGGACATTCAGGATGGATTGATACAGATAGTCAATGCGAAACGTTCCCTCGGACAGAGAGACCTCGTAGCGGCCGCGAAGGCCGTGAGGAAAGCCAAGGAGATGGCGGACACATTGGAGAGGGCACTCGATCAAAAACGCCTAGAGCTAAGGATCATCACGCACGTTGATGACGCAAAGTGCGGGAAATGCGGTCAGGAATCACTTTACTTGTATCCAGGCTCGAGACAGAAATGCCTCGAGTGCGGACATTCATTTGTGATGCCCGTCGAACCCTTGCCAGCAAAAGTCAAGGAGACAGCGCAGCAAGCCCCGGACCAAGCCGGACCATCCGATGTGGTTCCGGGAATGCCTCAGCAACCGGCTGAAGCACAACCGATTCAATCAAGGACCAAGGCAGAGGACAAGGAGAAGAAGAAACGGTGGCTCCCGCGCTGGTAGCTGAGCGCTACTAGGTCTTGTCTTTCTCGTTGTGCTCCTTCGCAAGCCCGCGGATGACATCCCCGCGCGTGACTATGCCGGCCAGAGCGTTCTTCTCAACCACTGGCAGCCTGTTGACGCCCTTCCTTACCATCTTGGCGATTGCCTCGTTCAAGGGCATGTCAGCTTCGATTACCATGAAGTCCTTTGACATGACATCCTTCACGGGCATATGGCCTATTTCCTCATATGCATCGATGATCTCACGCTGCGTGACCTGCTCCTGGAAGGCTATCCCGAGGGATGATATGGAGGGGTAGATGAGCCTGAGGTCCTTCTTGGTCGTCTTGATGGACCGGAGAACATCCTCCTCACTGAATACGCCCACAATCTTGTCTCCGTCTACCACTGGAACCCCGGAAATGTTCTTCTCCGCGAGAAGCGCCGCCGCATCCTTCACCAACGTGTCTGGCGTGACTGTCGTTACGGACTTCGTCATGACCTCTCTGACCTTCAGCATTGTTTCCCGGTGAACATCAACTGGAAAGCTATAAATGTTTGGCGATGTCATTGGAAAGTTCAATTCAGAAGGAAAGGACATTCTACTCACCGACGAGAAATCTACCCTGCTTCGGAGACCGAAGTTTGAACCCGCCTATACCATGTTCTTCTTGAGGAAATCGATCATACTCTTGATCTCGCGAGCTCTTCCGCTCCGGTCGCACCATGAGGATATGTGCCCGGCTTTGTCTAGAAGAATGAATTCGTGAGGGTGGTCCATCTCTTTCAGTTTCTGGACAAACTTCAGTACCGGTCGTATATCGCAATTTGCATCTGTCTTTCCACCCATGACCATGACTGGAGCCTTGATTCTTGATATGTGAGTAATGGGGGACCTACTGCGAAGGAGCTCTTCTTTCAGTGCGACCGATCCTCCCCAGAGTTCTTCATCAATAGCGACAAATGCCGCATCCTCATACTTTATCAATTCGACCCAGTCGGTGATCGGAATCCCTGCGAAGCCTGCGGCAAATGTGTTCGGCCTTGTTGTCAATGCTATCAAGGTCATGTATCCGCCGTAGGAGACGCCGGCAATGGCTATCTTCGCATGATGAATGCCTTTCAGCCTGCGAAGCCATTCGGCTGCACTCACGACATCCTCCAAGTCACCTCCACCGAGGTCCCCAACATTCAGTTTCCTGAACTCGGCTCCGTACCCTGTCGAGCCCCTGAAATTCGGAGCGATAACTGCAACGCCACTCAACGAAAAGGCGTTGAAGACCTGTCCAGACTCCCAATCACCAAAAACCTGCCAGGTAGGACCACCGTGCACATAAACCACCGCGGGGCTTGGTTTTGCCTTGCCTGCCGAGGGCAAGTACCATGCATGAATCCTGCGTCCGTCATAGGATTTGTACCAGACAGATCTAGGAGCAACTAGCGTGGACAGGTCAAAACCATATTTCTGCGATGTCAAAGCAACTGGGGACTTGGCGCCCTTTATGTGCAGATAGATTGCAGGCGGCGAGACCAACGACGAATGAAGCGCAGCCACTGATCCGTCTGAGCTAACCCTGATGTATGAGACCGTGCCTTCAGGAAATGGAAGATTCTTGCCTCTCTTCTGAGTCAGCTTGTGTTCACGGACGACAGTGTGACTGTGCTTGTTGACGATATAGAAAACCCTGTCGCCCTGAGGTCCCCAGACTGGTCCCCCCATCACCTCTTCACCGCTCGCGAGGCCGAGGAACTGTCGCGAGTGTCCACGCAAATCCTTAATGACAACCTGGCGTACCCCCTTGGCGTCACTTACGAAGGCGAGCCTCTTGTCATCAGGCGAGAAGGAAGGCGAATTATCTCTCGAGTCTTCCTTGACCCCGTAAGTAGTCGTGTCCGAAGGGTCGTCTCTCCTGATGACTAGGATCTCTTCCCTCTTAGGTGTCGTCAAGGCGCCGCACGCGATGTATTTGCTATCATGAGAATAAGCCACCGTGTAAATCGGGGGAGTCGGTTCCTTCAACATGAAACACTCGCCGGTTGCAACTTCGATCGTCTCCAGGCCGCAAGACTCCATTTTGGAAACTGGCCGGGTGACTTCCTTTCCGTTCGGATTCCAATCGAAGAATCCCCACATTCTCTCGGGAGTCTTGGTCATCTTCCGCGGCCTTCCACCCTCTGTCGGCAGCAGATACATGTGAAAGGTTTGGTTTCCATCGAGGTCTTTGGGGAAGACAATATCGCGGCCGTTCGGAGATAGAAGCCCCAAATCCAATGGATCTGTGCTTTTGGTCAACCGAACAGGCTTTGATCCTGGCTTTGCGCGCTGGAGATAGAGTTCGAGATTCCCCGTCCGGTTCGAAGAATAGAGGAGTGTCTTCCCGTCTCGTGTCAGATCGAAGTACCCATAGCATGGAGATATCACGGGGACTTTGAGCAAATCTAGGTACGAAGCTGAGATATTGACCACCTAGGGAGGCGATTTCCATTCCGCATCTTTAGGTCTTCCCATCTACTCATTCAAGGGGAATCGGCTCTGCCTCGGAGACGAAAAAGTGAAAGAGCCTGCGCCCGAAGGCGCAGGATTGGGGGACAGGCAAGAACGATGACTTCAGAGCGCTCCGCATAGCCAGCAGCATTAAGGATGCCTGAATCGACAATGTTAAATGTTTTCGGCCGGTTCACTTAGTGAGCACGAGTATCCAGGTGTGAACGCAATGTCCATGAAACTCAAACCGATAGCCGACATAGAGATCGACGCGGAGATCAAGGTCAAGGACCTGACGGGACAGATGCTGGCATCGGGTGGGTTCACTGCAAAGAAGCTCGGCTATGCCTGCAATATCGTGCGTAAGATGTTTCGCGAGAAGCAATGCACGATATTCCTTTCGTTCCCCGCGTGCATCATATCGACAGGTACGAGGGGCGTCATCAGAAAGCTCGTCGAGGAGAATTTGGTCGACGTCATAGTCACCACCTGCGGCACGCTAGACCATGACCTCGCCCGTGTATGGAGGAAATACTACCACGGAGACTTCCTGATGGATGACGCGGACTTGCACAGGAAAGGGATCAACCGACTGGGAAACATACTGATCCCGAACGACAGCTACGGCATCGTACTGGAGCAGAAGATGCAGCCGATGCTGGAAGACCTGTACAAGGAGGGCAAGAAGGTCATGTCTAGCAGACAACTAGCGTACGAGTTCGGCTCTAGGATATCCGACAAGAAATCCATACTCTACTGGGCGGCCAAGAACGATATTCCGATATACATCCCCGGCATCATGGACGGCGCATTCGGGTCGCAGCTCTGGCTCTTCAAGCAGCAACACATGGATTTCAATGTCGACATAATGAAGGATGAGCAAGAGCTCTCGGACATCGTCTTCTCGGCGAAGAAGACCGGTGCGATAATGATAGGCGGGGGTATCTCGAAGCACCACGTGATCTGGTGGAATCAGTTCCGGAGCGGCCTCGACTACGCGGTCTATCTCACGACCGCTGAGGAATGGGACGGGTCGCTCTCAGGAGCCAGGATGCGGGAAGCCGTCAGCTGGGGGAAGGTGAAGGAGACTGCCCCGTACGTCACTGTAGAGGGGGATGCCACGATTACCCTCCCAATCCTGGCCAGCTCCGTGCTGGGCGAAAGCAGACCGGGAAGACATTAATATCCAGTAGGAAAATACTGATGCATCACGAGAGACGAGACCATGACCCCGAAGGATATTGGACCTGAGATACCGTCAACGCAGGACCTGGTTGCGTTCGCGAAGGAGTACTACAAGTCATATATGGACGCTGTCGAGGAGAAGAAACCTCAGACCTACCCTAAGTTCGCGCAGGAGGCCCCGTACAACATAAGGTGCTTTCTGCTCCCGAACGGATGCGTATGCATGATATTCAACTCGTACCAGGAGCTCAAGGTCGAGGGGGGCAACAAGGACTGGGACGAGGTCCAGGACGTCATCGTCAAGGGTGTGGACCACTTCGCCGGGTTCTTCCCGTTCGAGGGGCGCTCACTGGGAGACTGGAACAAGAGGGGCAAGAGGGATGCGCTAAAGGACCTGAGGCTCATGGACAAGTCGGACCTGGGCAAGAGCGGCGCAGAGCTCGATATCATGATTGACAACATCACCAAGATGGTGAAGGCGAACCCCTGGCTTGCGAAGTCAGGCACTGAGATGATCACCACCCTCAGGAGCCTCGAGGGCAAGGCGAAGGGGGGTTTCCCGACGGTCGATGCGATCGCCGGCCTGCAGTCGCTCAAGGCCTTCACGCCCGGCGCTGAGAGCGTGACCATCGAGTTCCCCGAGAAGGAGCTTCTCGAGGAAATCTCAGAAGGGATCAAGAATCTAGCCACTCTCGAAGGCAAGATAGACATGGTCGAGAACAGGATGTTCGAGATCGAGAAGATGGCCCAGGCGCCAGACTTCGCATCTAGGGTTGCAGACCAAGGAGAACGGGTCGAACGCCTCGAGAAACAGCTGGAGAAGGTTTCCAACATCCTGACGATGCTCAACTCGAAGGTCGAGAGCTATTTCTCGAAGTCCGCGGAGAAGGAGAGGCAAGCGGACCTCGAACGCAGGATCGAGGAGCACACTACCAAGGCCCTCTCGCACGAATCGAAGATAAACGCCCTCGAGAAAGAGGCGGAGAACCTCGTCGAGGAGATGCGCAAGATGGCTGCCAGGATGGAGAAAGACCTCCACGACAGTCGCAAGAGGATCGCACGCATTGAGAAGCACTTCGTAGATTTCTCGAAGCTCGTGCAAGAGTAGGCGACATGAAGCGAATCTGCATACTCCCAGGAGATGGCATTGGTCCCGAAGTGACCGAATGTGCCGTGAGGGTCCTCAAGGAGGTTTCTGACCAGTTGGAGTTCGTACAGGCAGACATTGGTCAGGCGGCTTTCTCGAGGCATGGTAGCTATCTCCCCGAGAACACGCTGGACCTAATGACCAAGTCCGACAGTTGTCTCTTCGGCGCGGTCACATCGTTGGAAAGCTCGGAGTACGTGTCTCCAGTCCTCGCCTTCAGGAAGTTGCTCGACCTATACGCGAACATACGCCCGGTAAGGACACTTGTTCGAACCTCGCAGACGATGCCCATCGATGTCGTGATCATCAGGGAGAATTCGGAAGGCATGTACACGCAGCGGGAGGAGTACGACGACGAGGGCGTGACTACACTGCGCAGGGTCACGAGGAAGGCCTCGAAAAGGATCGTGGACTTCGCGATCAACTACGCCCTCACGAACGGCCGGTCGAAGGTGACATGCGTCCACAAGGCGAACGTGCTAAGGGCTTCAGACGGCCTATTTCTCCGCACTTTCAGGGAGGAGATGGATCAGGCAGGCAAGGGCTTGATCGCCGAGCAACAACTGGTGGATTCTGCCGCAATGAAGCTGGTCACGAGCCCCAAGATATTCGATGTAATTGTCACCCTTAACCTCTACGGAGACATACTCTCAGATGTAGCGGCTGGAGTCGCGGGCGGTCTTGGTTTCGCGCCATCAGGGAACATCGGCCCGAAATACTCTGTCTTCGAGCCGGCACATGGATCAGCGCCGGACATCGCAGGCCGGGGCATCGCCAACCCCGTCGCAACAATTCTTGCCGGCGCCATGATGCTCAAGCACCTCGGACTACCCAGCGAGGCGAAGGCGGTAGAGCGGGGAGTTGGCAATGCATACGCCTCAGGACATCTCACGTACGATCTTGGTGGAAGGCACGGGTCGAAATCGTTCACGGACCATGTGGTGGAGAATATCTCCAACCTTGAATTCCGCTAAGCCTGACTAGATTGCGGGCGAGAACAGTCTCTTAATCCCTTCCATCTCGACTCTGAAGTACTGCCCTAGTGTTCCCCGGGCATAAGACTCAAGGTACTTCGCGTAGCGGAGGGAGACAAACGCAATCCCGACCATGGCGAAAAGCATCGCCTCCACCCCAGAGAAGTTACCGAGGAATGTCTCCTCCACGAAGTCCATAGCAACGTGGATTCCCCAGAACACGAGAGGTATCGCGAATCTGGACGCCACCGAAAGCGGCCCAACCACGGCGACAGCCACTGGGCTGTGGAAGAGCGATTTCCAGTGGCCACCAGGGTTGGTGATCGAGTCCAAATCGAAAACGGCAGCATAGCCGTTGGTCTGAGTGTAGTCCTTCAGCCCGATCAAGTGGTCGACATCAATGAACACCCCGAAGAGCAGGCCAACGAACGCATCGTTCCTGTCAAGAGTCAGAAGCTGAATCAGCAGAAGGCTGACAATCAGGTGTGTCAATGCAAGCATTCGTCACCAACGGTTTGGCTCTGCTTGGGATGAGATGTCGGCACCCCATATATTTTGTTTTTGCGGGCACAGAAGACCTCTTTGGATGATACGGAACGGCAATGAGCGAAATCGAGTCGCGGTCTTGAAACCGGGAAAAGGTGGTGCGGGGGCTGAGATTTGAACTCAGGGACTCCTGCGAGACCAGACCCTCAATCTGGCGCCGTTGACCGGGCTTGGCTACCCCCGCTTGGGATTTGCTGGATAGCGGCCCATACGCGTTTTTTGATTAAAGCCTTTCGGGGAGTCTGCATATGGCAGCATCGAAGGAGACTCATGCTCGGAACTGGGCAAACCAAGCCTCGCGGCCGCTACATCCTTCCCACTACATTCCCACTAGATAAATATGCGATATCAATACCGGAACTAGAATCAGTATCTTAAATGCACGATGCACTGAGGACGAGGGAGAGAGAGGTATGATCGGATTTCCGAAAGGAAAAGTCGCGTTTCATATGTTCCAGAAGGAGGACTTGAAATCCCTCCACTGGGGAACGTTGGATGTGCTTGAGAACGCAGGTATAAGGGTATTCAGCAAGGAGTGTCTGACCATTCTCGAGAATGCGGGTTGCACAGTCGACTTCAAAGACAGCAGGGCAAGAATCCCCGGCAATCTCGTCGAGGAATCCATTCGCAAGGCGAAGAAGAACATCACCCTGTGTGCTAGGAACCCGAAGTACGACGTGGTGCTCGACGGCAGAAGGATCTTTTGCACGACGGACGGAAACGGCACGAGCGTCATGGACTTCCATACGGGCCAGCGCAGGATGTCGACCAGTGCCGACCTCGCGATGGTAGGCAAGGTGGCCAACGCTCTGGACTCAGCGCACATCTTCTGGCCCTGCATCAGCAGTCAGGATGTCCCGGACTACCTCAGGCATGTGGTGGACCTCAAGGTAGCGTTATCGAGTATCGAGAAGCACGTCCAGGTGGAGACTACCAGTCATCGAAGAGAGGCAAAGTGGCTCGTTGAGACCGGTGCCGCCTTGGCCGGCGGGGAGAAGGCGCTGAGGATAAGGCCGATATTCTCGTCCATGCACTGTCCGTTCTCGCCCTTGCAATTGGACGGAGGGTCGACAGAGGGCGCACTAGTTCTCGCTAGAGCCGGAGTGCCAATCTCATTCTATGGAATGCCACAGGCGGGAGCAACTGGCCCGGTAACGCTCGCAGGCTCAATCATCGTCAACAATGCCGAGGTGCTTGCGGGGCTCACAATGGCCCAGCTGGCGGCTCCAGGCTCGCCGTTCATGTACGGCACTGGTGGCGCAGCATTCGACATGAAGACGATGACCTGGGCCGGAGGCGGACCGGAGAGGGCGCTCATATCCGCAGGCGCGGGAGAGCTCGCTCACCACTACGGCTTCGCAATACTCTGCGGCGGGATCGTCACATCGGCAAAGGTGCCTGGGCCGCAGGCGTGCTACGAGAAGATGTCGAGCGGCATGCCCCAGTTCTACGCTGGATGTGACATGATCGCGGGACTTGGGTTGCTCGATGACGTCACAATGCTCTCATACGAGCAGATGGCAATCGACGATGAAATGGCAAGGATAATGGCAAGGATCGCGTTTGGTGTCACCGTCGATGATGATCACCTCGCAGTGGACCTGATCAAGAAAGTTGGCCCTGGAGGCAGCTACCTCGCAGAGAGACACACAATGCAGTGGCTGAACAAGGAGCACTTCATAACGGACCTTACAGATAGGAGGACTGGCGACAAGTGGGATTCCGATGGAAGGAAGAGCGTGGTCGACAGGGCACGCGACAAGGTCAGCAAGATACTGAAAGAGCACCAGGTTGCGCCCGTGCCACCCGAAGCCGCCAAGGAGTTCGAATCGATCTTGAAGCAGGCCGACAAGGACATAAGGTCTCACGGCCTGGACTGATCGAACCGACGCGCAACGTCAAACGAGTGTGGCGGAACCACCCGCCTGCATTCTATTTCGGATGGAGTGGCCAAAATTGATTCCTTTGGAACTGATTCGCGAATTCGAGATGCAGATGAAGGAGCTGAGGATAGGCAACACGTCGCTTCGTCGTGCCCAGAAGCTCGAGAAGAGGCTGAGCATCCGTAGGCTGCACCTTAAGCTGGAGGGCGAGAATCCTTCAGGAACGCATAAGGATCGAGCGGCTCTTCTGCACGCCCTCGACGCGAGGAAGAAGGGGTTCAAGGCCCTCACTGCAGTCAGCTGCGGGAACTATGGCGCCGCCTTGGCGTATGTCTGCGACAAGCTGAACATGGGCTGCTACGTATACATCCCGAAGGACTTCGCGGCGCCTAGGCGCGTGGAAATAGAACGCCAAGGTGGGGAAGTCGTCGATGCTGAAGGGGACTACGAATTCGCTCTGAGGAAATCACTGGAGGACGCGGCCAAGAACCACTGGTACAACTCCAACCCTGGCGGCGAGAACAGGGAAATGGACCTGTTCGCGTACACCTACATCGCAAAGGAGATTGCTCAATCACTGGGCCGACAGCCAGACTGGGCATCCGTGCCCGTGGGCAACGGCTCCTGCATCGGCGGCATCTGGCAGGGCTTCCGTGGGATGAGCATGAAGCCCAGGATGCTTGGTGTGTCGAACAACAACTCAGCTGTGCATGGAGTCGTGTGCAAATCGAAGACGCCAGTTGACGTTCCCGACCTGAGGGTCACGGAAATCAACGAACCACTGTCGGGCAATTTCCTGACCGATCCCCAAGAGGCGATTGGCGCCATGCTCGACTCGAACGGGACAGGGGTTGAAGTTCCGGACGAGGATCTCGTGAAGGCAGCGCAACTAGTCATGAAAGAGGAGGATCTCGATGTTCTGCCCGCATCCGCGGGGGCGGTATGGGGCATCACCAAGCTCGACTCGAAGAACCATTTGTTCGTTGCCGTGATCACTGGCAGAGGCCATTTCGGCTGAGATTCCAAGTCCGAGCCAATTGTACATCTTTGTCCACCAGAAGTCGAATGGCTCATCTTCCAGCCAAGATTTTAATATCGGTTGGGCCATTGCGACTCCCAATGCGCAAGTCCGCTGGCCACAGTGACATCGTCCTTGTTCTTAGAGGCCTAAAGGTCCTTATCGACCTGCGTGACTTGCGCCTGTAATGGACATACGGCCTTGGAGGTGTGTCCGTGCGGGCGATGATTGGGAGAGTGTGAATGATGAAAGGTGCGAAGGCCGCCGTGGAGTTGCTGAAAAGACAGAACGTGCAGGTGATGTTCGGCATACCAGGCGGAGTCCTACTTCCATTCTATGATGAACTCGTGCAGTCGGACATAAGGCATATACTTGTCCGGCACGAGCAATGCGCGGGCCACATGGCTGACGGCTATGCAAGGGTGTCGAAGAAGGCGGGAGTCTGCATCGCGACCTCAGGCCCGGGCGCAACGAACCTGGTGACGGGTGTTGCGACAGCGTTCATGGACTCCTCCCCGATGGTCGCGATCACGGGTCAGGTGGCCACGGGCGTGCTCGGCAACGATGCGTTCCAGGAGGCGGACTCGTTCAGCCTCATGATGCCCATCACGAAGCACAACTTCAGGGTCACAGACCCGAAGCTATTCCCGGAGACGATGAAGAAAGCGTTTCTCATCGCAACCACTGGAAGGTATGGTCCTGTCCACGTGGACATTCCGGTGGACATATTGTATGCGGACATCACAGACGAGCAGATGAACAAGGAGGCAAAGATACCGAAGCCGAAGCGCAACCTCTCGGGCCTGCTCGATGCTATCAAGCTTCTCGAGAAGGCAGAGCGGCCGACCATAATGGTCGGAGGCGGCGTCACGTGGTCCCGGGCCGGGCCGGAGATCGTCCGGTTATCCGAGATGCTCATGGCGCCCATAGTCACCACGCTAATGGCCAAGGGCTCAGTGCCGGAGAACCATCCCCTCGTGCTCGGCGTCTGCGGCATGCACGGGAGGCAAGTTGCGAACTATGCGCTGAACAACTGCGACGTGCTCCTGGCAATAGGCACTAGGTTCAGCGATCGTGTCACAGGCAAGCTCAGCGAGTTCGGCGCCAAGACGAAGGTCGTTCATGTGGACATTGATTCGTCAGAGATCGGCAAGAACGTCAAGGGCCGTGTGGGCCTCGTGGGAGACGCATGGACGGTCGTCCACGCACTGATTGCCGGGCTTCAGAAAAGGCCGAAGGCGGCAACCTGGAAGGAGAGGATCATCGAGCTGAACAAGGAATGCTCGTGCGACTATGACCTCAGGTCAGATCCCATCAAGCCCCAGAAAGTCATCTACGAGATGTCCAGGCTGCTCCCGGACGACGCCATTGTCACCACGGAGGTGGGCCAGAACCAGATGTGGGCATCTCACTTCTTCAAGTGCTATGGCAAGCGCATGTTCATCACGTCTGGGGGACTAGGCACCATGGGATTCGGGTTCCCGGCGGCATTGGGGGCGAAAATCGCAAGGCCGGAAAGCGTCGTGGCCGACATCGCGGGCGACGGCAGCCTTCAGATGGTCTCGCAGGAGTTCGCAACCGCAGTTGAGAACGACATACCCATAATGGTCTGCCTGCTGAACAATGGCTGGCTCGGAATGGTGAAGCAGTGGCAGAAGCTGTTCTACGGATCCCGGTACATGGCCACGAAGCTTGGCGGGTCGCCCGATTTCGTCAAGCTTGCGGAAGCCTACGGTGCCGAGGCGATCAAGGTGGAAAAGCACTCGGAAGTCGCGGACGCTATCAAGGCGGGCACGAAGGCTGATGTGCCGATATTGCTTGACTTCATAATCGACCCCGAAGAGGACGTCCTTCCGATGACGCCTCCAGGGATGAGCACGACAGAATGCATCAAAGGCAGGTGTTTGTGGAAAGGAGGGTGAGCTGGGTGGAAGTGATGATGATGCTGGTCTACGACCAGCCGGGCGTGATGCAGCGGGTCATGGGCGAGTTCAACAGGAAGCGGATCAATGTCGAGACCATAGTCGTAGGCAAATGCGAGGTGCCTGACAGGGCGAGAATCGTCCTCTCCATAGAGGACAAAGAGAAGGCCCTTAGCGTGACAGAACACCTGCGAGCCTTGCAGGAGGTTATTGAAGTCGACCTCGTCGATGCTTCGAAGCACGAGGCCTACGCCTTGCTGGAGAGCAAGGAGGGCGTCTGCAGACTGACCGGGACCGTCCAGGAAGTGGACACGATAATCAAGAAAAGCCAGCCAGAGAAGTACATCATGGCTATGAACGCGATCTGATCGATTGGAGAGTGTGCTAGAATGGCAAGGATATACTACAACAAGGACGCCAACCTGAATGTCCTGAAGGGCAAGCGGGTTGCGGTGATAGGATACGGGATACAGGGCCGAGCGCAGTCGCTGAACCTGCGCGACAGCGGAGTTGAGGTCGTCCTGGGTCTGAACATCAAGGACGAGACCTGGAAGAGGGCAAAAGCCGATAAGATGAGGATCATGAGCATACCGGATGCCGTCAAGAGCGCAGACATCGTGATGATGCTGATACCTGACGAGGTACAGAAGAAGGTCTATGATGCGGACGTCGCACCGTACCTGCGAGAGGGCATGGTGCTCGACTTCGCCCACGGGTTCAACATTCACTTCAGGCGAATCGTACCACCGAAGGACATCGATGTCATAATGGTGGCACCGAAGGGCCCCGGCGCATTGGTCAGGGAGACATACCTTGATGGCATCGGGGTGCCCGCGCTCATAGCAGTGCACCAGGACCACTCGGGCAAGGCGAAGAAGGTCGCACTCGCAATCGCCAAGGGCCTGAAAGCTACGACCAGGGGAGTCATAGAGACCACATTCACGGAAGAGACCGAGACCGACCTCTTTGGCGAGCAGGTAGACCTGTGTGGTGGCGCAAGTGCGCTCATCAGGTCGTCGTTCGATGTGCTTGTCGAGGAGGGGTACCAGCCTGAAATCGCATACTTCGAAGTGCTCCACGAGCTCAAGCTCATCATCGACCTCGTCCAGAAGGGCGGGATCGAAGGGATGTGGGACGGCGTGTCGAACACCGCGGAATACGGTGGCAGGACCCGAGGAGGGAGGATCGTGGACGAGCGCACGAAGCAAGAGATGAAAAGCATCCTGAAGGACATCCAGTCGGGCAGGTTCGCCAAGGAGTGGGTCGAGGAGTACGAGGCCGGCATGCCGAAGCTGAGAAAGCTCAGAGAAGAGGGTGAGAAGTCCAAGATAGAGGTCGTTGGGCGCTCCATCCGGAAGATGTTCGCGTAGTCAAACCACGCGCCGCATCGATAGGCGCGAGAAGAAATGGATACCGAACCTTCAATCAAGATCGTCCGAGGAGTCGGAATCATGGCACGTTCCAGATGTGGCGAGATGAAGCTTGGCCGGTTCGCCAGCGGCAAGAAGGTGATCGTGGGTTCCGTCATCGGCGACCGCGTGCTCGAGACGAGCGCGACGACGATGATGGAAGCGATCCTCGATGGCATCAAGGTCAAGGACAAGAGCCACCGGTTGGCTGAGCTGAGGGTTCTAGCCCCAGTGGAGAGGCCGACGAAGATAATCTGCGTCGGTCTGAACTACCGGAGCCACATACGCGAGATGGGGGCGAAGATGCCTGTTGACCCACTGATCTTCACGAAGCCGTCTTCCGCGATCATCGGCCCTGGCGACGACATCTTGCTCCCGGCTGCTTCGTCCCGGGTCGACTACGAAGGGGAATCCGCCCTGATCATGGGGAAGAGGGCGAGGAACGTCTCGGACGGCAGCCGCTTCATCTTCGGCTACACTTGCCTGAACGACGTGACGGCGAGGGACCTTCAGAAGATCGACCCTGACTGGACGAGAGCCAAGGGGTTTGATACGTTCGCGCCAGTGGGCCCATTCATATCAATGCGCTGCCCAACAAAGGTGACCACAAGATTGAATGGAATGGTGGTTCAGGACCAGCTGCTATCGGACAGGGTCTTCGGCGACGCCGAACTGGTCAAGTACATATCTACTGTGATGACTCTAGAGCCCGGGGATATCATAGCGACCGGGACTCCGTCAGGCATCTCGCCGATGAAGCACGGCGACGTCATCGAGGTGGAGCTTGACGGAGTCGGATGCCTGAGAAACCAAGTAGTAAAAAGGCAATGAACCAAGGAGGAGACGGAAGAGCATGCAAATCCAACCGACCGAGAAGATATGGAAGAACGGCAGGCTCATAGACTGGAAGGACGCGACAGTCCATGTCCTGACTCATGGACTTCACTATGGGACCGGCGCGTTCGAAGGGATCAGGTGCTATAGCACTGTGAGCGGCCCGGCCGTCTTCAGGCTCGAGGAGCACATGGAAAGGCTTCTGAACTCAGCCAAGGCCATCAACATGAAGCTCGCGTACTCGGTCGACGACCTCTGCAAGGCAGCCAAGGACACGGTGAGGGCGAACAAGCTGGAGGCGTGCTACATCCGGCCGATTGCGTTCTTCGGAGTATCGGGGATAGGCGTGAACCCGATAGGCTACCCTGTGGAAGTGTTCATAGCGGCTTTCTCCATGGGAGCGTATCTCGGCGACGAGGGACTCAGGAATGGCATCAGGGTGCATACTTCGTCTTGGCACAGGATCACGAACGGGTCGGTGCCCGCCACGGCCAAGGTATGTGGCGACTACCTGAACGGCGCGCTTGCGGTCATGGAGGCGAAGCTGAACGGGTTTGACGAAACGATAATGTTGAACGAGCTTCACATGGTAGCCGAAGGGTCCGGCGAGAACATCTTCATGGTCAGAGAAGGCAAGATCCTGACACCTCCGTTCAATGCCGGCATACTTCCTGGCATCACCAGAGACTCCGTAATCAAGATCGCCAGGGACATGGGGTACGAGGTTGTAGAGCAGAACTTCGCGCGGAGCGAGCTTTACTTCGCGGACGAGCTGTTCTTCACGGGCACTGCAGCCGAAGTGACTCCGATACGGGAGGTCGACAGAAGGGCTGTTGGAGACGGCGAGCCGGGCCCCATCACAAGGGCGCTCCAGACCAAGTTCCTTGATGTCGTCAACGGCAAGGAGAAGAACTACGCCAAATGGCTTAGCCCGGTGAAGTGAAACTCGCCCAAGGCAAGTCTTATATAGTCCTGGGTCCCATTCTTTGTCTGACGATTGTCATACGAAAAGGATGGGAATGAGATGGGGCTCTCCCTACTGATGAATCTTGTGAGCCAGGCGGAGAAGGAAGGAGTCACTTTAGCCTCAGTCATCGCAAGGACGATGTCCGAAGAGGACATGGCAAGGGCACAGTCCGAAATCGCATTGGAGATGGGGAACAGTTCTGGTAGCATTGCCCACTTCATGAGCGGAATCGACATACCCAGCCTCGAGGAGATCATGGCCGATGACGACCTCCAGATTGACGATCTTGAGGAAGAAGCGTCAGACGAGGTACTAACAGAACCCCTCCTGTTCTGAACGCTCCGCAGCGGGCATCAGCGCTTCTTGCGCAGAATTCGGTTCTCCTGGTCGACCACGTCGAAGTTGCTTCTGAGTGCCCCCATGAGAGCTTCTGTCCGGCCCAGCATCAAGTAGCCGTCCAGGCGAAGCGCTTCGTGCAGGTTCTTGAGGACGACCTCGTGGGTCTGGCGGGAGAAGTATATCAGGACATTCCTGCAGACGATGGCGTCATAGAACCTGGCACCCGGTCTCACAAGGAGATTCTCCTTGGCGAACCTCACACGTTTCCGGAGCCGATCGATGACCTCGAAGCCATCCGGGCCCTCGACGAAATACTCAGACAAGTGATTGTCTGGGAGACCTTTGAGTTCCTCGATCGAATAGATGCCTGACTTGGCCTTGGCAATCGCAGAAACAGAGATGTCAGTGCCAGTGATGGACATTATCAGCTTACCGCTCTCAGGAAACCTCTTCATCTCCTCGCTCAGACATATTGCCAGGGTATAGGTCTCCTGGCCACTCGCGCATCCAGCGCTCCAAATCCGGAGGACGCCTCCGCCCGCGGACACTCTCTCCGCCATAAGAGGGCGGATAACCTTGGCGGAGAATGACTCGAAGGCGCCTTGGTCCCTGAAAAACTCCGTAACATTGATTGAAAGGGCGTTGAGGAGCTCGTTCGTCTCGTTCTCGCTCCTAAGCAGTTTCTTCAGGTAGTCGCTCTGGTCCAAGGCGCCTGACCTGCCAACGCGCTTCTTGATGGCCCGCAACACGAATGATGGGGAGTAGCCAGACAGATCGACGCCTCTCGACTTGAGGAGGTGCCTCATCAGCTGGGCCAGGAATTGATCCTCAGTCAGTTCCATACTCCCGAGGGATGCAGATGGGGATAGATATGCCTTGGCAAGGGAATGCGTTCGCCTGGCAGGGTCATTACCAAGTTTGAAATTGATAGCGGCATATATTAATAAGGTGCAGGACTGATTTTGACACTGCAACGGCAGATGATGCTGGACATTCGTTGCCAGCCGAAAGGCCGTAGCAGCAAAGTAGAAACAGTCAGGTGATAAGTTGAGAATATCTCTGACGACGAAGCTCGTCGCGATAATGCTGGCATTGTCCCTTGGACCGATCGGGATCATAAGCTATGTCTCAATCAATGGAATCAACGAGGTGCGTTCAGATGTCGGAATCCTGAACACCGACTGCCTGGCAGCCGTGCAGGAGATTGCCAATGGTACGAGTGACCTGGCTGCCGCGCACGAATCATACATGATCTATGTGCTTGGCTATGGCACCCCTGAAGCCAGCAGGAACCTCAATGATATGGTGACCAGCCAGGCCAGTTTCCGTCAGTTCCTGACAACTTACAGCACCAAATACGCATTCGAAGTGCTGCCTAGGCTGACGGAAATTGTAACGTCCGCAGGACGGGAAGAGCTCGTAGCTCTCGCAACAAGCGCATACAATACAATTCACTCGAACTATGACTCATATGAGACGACGACTCTTGCCACGCAAAGTTTGCTCGCGGCGAACCTGACGACTGAAAGCTACGCTTCCGCCGAGAATGCCTCGCTTTACGTCGAGACAATCAACAACAACATGGCGGACCTCATGAGCTACTACTCCGAATCTGCAGACCTGATGGACAGCGTGGTGAGATCGTCGCTCCAGAGGAGCATCTTCTGGACAATGACCAGTGTAGGAGCAGTTGCAGGCGCCGTGGTCATGGTAGCTCTTGTCCTGTCTTCCAGAGAGACGAAGCCAATAGCTACTGTGTCAAGAGCGGTCAAGACAATTGCTGAAGGCAACTTCCGCACCAGGTTGGAGATCAAGACAGGTGACGACGAGATTGGTGACCTCGTCAAATCAATGAACCTGCTGATAGGAAACATCTCCGAACCCTTGATCGAACTAACGGAGAGTGCGCAAGCCATTGCAGCTGGTGACTTCTCCAAGGACATCAATGTCGAGGGAAAGGGCGACATGGCAAAACTCGTCCAGGCATTCAAGAAGATGAAATTCAACTTGGCGAGGCTAACGGACGAGTTGAGGACCGCTTCCGAATCACTCAAGGAGTCCTCATCATCTCTCGCGGATACCATCGGCCAGATGACGCAGAGCACGCAGCACGTGTCCTCGTCCATGACCCAGGCCTCGAAAGGAGCCCAGAGCGAGGCGAACAGGATAGACGAGATGGTCAAGATGCTGTCCGAGCAGACAAAAGCCATCTACGATGTCGTTCAGAGCGCCCAGAACGCCGCTGGAGCTTCTGCCAACGCCAGCGAGGTGGCGCAGAACGGCAGCAAATCTGCTCAGAACGCCCTAGAACGAATGAGCTCACTCCTTCGGAATGTTGAGGACACAGCTGACGCCATGAAGCTTCTGTCGAGGAAGTCAAAGGAGATATCTCAGATCGTGAGCATAATCACGAACATATCCAACCAGACGAACCTGCTATCACTCAACGCAGCCATTGAAGCGGCCAGGGCGGGCGAGCAGGGTAGGGGCTTTGCCGTCGTTGCCGACGAGGTCAGGAAACTGGCCGAGGGCTCGCGGAAGGCAGCCAGCCAGATACAGCAATTGATAGAGCTCGTCGAGCACGACATCGATGACACCACCCAGAAGATGGAGCACACGATGGCGGACGCCTCGGAGAGCTCTCGTACGATCTCGGAGTCGCTGAAGTCGCTCGAGGACATCGCCGCAACGATTGAGGAGACTGCAGCGATGGTCGAGGAGATCAGCGCGTCAACTGAGGAGCAGAAGGCTTTGACAGAAAACATCGCCAAGTCACTTGACGAGGTTGCGACAGTCGCCAGAGAGACAGCATCATCCGCCGAGAACGTCTCGGTCTCGTCGGAGGAGCTTGCTGCAGGCATGGAAGAGTTGACTGCGTCAGCCCACGAGCTCGCTGACCTCGCGAAGAAGCTCAACGACATTACCAAGCAGACCGAGGCGAGTGATTCCCATGCGAATCTCACAAAGAGGAATGGCGGCAGTCCCTGAGGAGCCGTGATTAGCATGCTCGATTCCGACAGCTACCAGTTCGTCGTGTTCCGGCTCGGCAAGGAGGTCTACGGCTTCGATGTTGGCTCAGTTAGGGAGATACACGACATCGATAACATCTCCACCGTCCACAGAAGCGCATCCTACATTGAGGGCGTGATGAACCTCAGAGGCAAACTCGTGACTGTTGTCAACCTCCGGAAACGCTTCGGTATGGAGGCGATTCCGAGCACTGAGAACACGAAGATCATCGTCATCGACGCGCCTGATGCACCAGTCGGGTTCATCGTGGATGAAGTGACCGAGGTCGCGCGCGTGGGGAAGGAGGCGATTGAGCCCGCACCATCGTATGTGACCAAGGGGATTGAGTCCGAGTACTTGATGGGCATCGCAAAGCACGAGGATCGACTCATCACCATCATCGATCCGTTCAAGGTTCTGGAACTATCATGCGACGCCGACAGCGGCCCAGGGAGGACCAAGCATGGCTAAGATAATGGTTGTGGATGACTCCGAGTTCATGCGGAAGGTGCTGAGGAACATACTCGAGGCCGGAGGACACAAGGTCATCGAGGCCAGGAACGCCGACGAAGCCATCGAGAGGTTCTCCAAGGAAGGCGCCGACATCATAACAATGGACATTGTAATGCCTGACAAGGACGGCATCGAGGCCGTGAAGCAGTTGAAGGGGGTCAAGAAGTCCGCCAAGATCATCATGATCTCTGCCTTAGGCCATCAGAAAACGGTGATGCGGTCTCTCGAGGCGGGCGCCGTCGACTTCATAATCAAGCCTTTCACCGCAGACGACGTCCTGGAATCTGTGAACGCCGTTCTCGGCATGGATGCCTGAGGTCGGGCTGATGCCGGAGAAGATTAGGGCCCTGATCGTGGACGACAGCGCCTACATGCGGGTCGTGCTCAAGGATATGCTTGAGACAGACCCGGCCATAGAAGTCGCAGGCGCCGCCAAGGACGGCTTGGAGGCGGTCGAGAAGGTCAAGGCACTCTCTCCGGACGTGGTCCTGCTGGACATCCAGATGCCTAGAATGGATGGAATCGCAACACTCCAGCGCATCATGAGAGAGTGTCCGACGAGAGTCATCATGCTGTCCGCAATGGACAAGAAGGATGACCAGCTGCCCCTGAGGGCGTTGGAGTTGGGTGCGGTGGATTTCATATCGAAGCCCAGCGGCCCCGTCTCGATTGACATCATAAACTTCTCCGACAAGATAAACGGCATTGTAAAGGGAGCCGCGGGCGCAAGGATAGAGGCTCTGAAGAAGGCCAGGGAACCGCTCCCGAAGAGGATCTCGGTCATCAAAAAGCAGACGGCCAAGAGCCTCAAACTCATAATGATTGCCGCATCCACGGGCGGACCGAGAGCGCTCGAGGCGATCTTCGCGGCACTCCCGAGAGACCTGTCCGCCTCACTGTTCATCGTTCAGCACATCCCCGAGAACTTCTCCGTTTCATTCTCAAAGAGGCTCGACTCAGCCCAAGGGCCTAGAGTCATGCTGGCATCGGACGGTCTCAAGGTTGAAAAGGGACAGGCATACCTCGCCCCAGGGGGCAAGCATCTGGGGATTGCGTGGAAAGGGGCAACAACACTCACCACGAAGCTCAATGACGGCGATCCAGTCAACTTCGTGAAGCCGTCCGCAGATTTCTTGTTCATGAGCGCCTCAGAGGTGGCCCCGGAGAGCACTCTCGCAATCGTGCTTACAGGCATGGGCTCGGACGGCGCAATGGGTGCGCATGTGCTGAGACAGGCTGGTGGGCGAGTCATAGTCCAGGACGAGCAGAGCTCTGTTGTGTTCGGCATGCCAAGGTCGGTCATAGAGCTCGGGGCTGCAAACGAGGTGTTGTCGCTGGAGGAAATCCCCAGAGCCATAATGGAGTTCCTGGAGGAGGGGTAAGACATGCCGAAAGAGTTTGACACTAAGAAGTACTCCAAGCTATTCGTCTCCGAGGCGCGAGAAGCGCTCAAGGTGTCAAACGACGCAATGCTCGAGCTCGAGAAGGATCCTTCTAGGAAGGACCTCGTCGACCAGATCTTCAGAAACTGCCACACGATAAAAGGCATGGCAGGCATGATGAACATCGAGACCGTAACGGACACCGCGCACGCGATCGAGGACATATTGGCGGCCGTCAGGGATGGGAGGCTAGAACCCAGGGGTAACATCATCGAAGGATTGTTCAAAGGCCTTGACGCGCTCGAAGCGATGGTCACTTCCGTGGAGAAGTCCGAGCTCATCCCCGAGGACCCCAAACTGATCATCGCCCTCCAAGGACTAATGTCCGAATCCACAACTCCGGCCCCGGAGAAGAAGAAGGATGCTCCCGTTGAGCCTGCGGAGGCCAAGGCGGGCAATGTTTCGATAGGCATCAAGCTGGGGAGGCGTTGTGCTCTCCCGTCGGCCCGCGCGATGGTTATCCTGAAGGAGCTTGGCAAGACCTCGATCGTGGTCTCATCGACGCCCGGCGAGGAGGAGATCGAGCACGAGGAGATGTTCGAGGAACTGACAGTTGAGGTGGAGCCAGGAGCCAGGTTCCAGGAGTCCGTCCGGCGCATTGCGGGAATGACCGATGTCGAGGAAGTGCACGTCGGCGGCACGAACGAGCCCCGTAGCTCCTGGAAGAAGGTCTCCGACAAGGAAGGTGTAGCTCCTGGCGCGGTCACGGAGGCCGCGCCGGCGCACACCGTCAAGGTCGGAATGGACAAACTCGATGACCTCTTGGACGACGTGGGCGAACTCGTCATAGGCAGGAGCAGGCTGCTTGAAAAAGCTGCTGCAGCTGACGACTACGAGCTGCAGGATATCACGACCCTTATTGACAAACTGACATCCCAGATACAGTCCAAGGTGCTCGGGATCAGGATGATCCCGCTCGATATCGTGATGAGCAGGTTTCCCCGAATGGTGAGGGACCTCGCAAAGAGCCAAGACAAGGAGGTCGAGCTGGTCGTCGAAGGTGGCGGGATCGAGCTCGACAGAACGGTCATAGACAAGATTACTGAACCGATGATGCATCTGCTCAGGAACTGCGTTGACCATGGAATCGAAAGCGTTGCGGCGAGGGAGAAGGCTGGCAAGAGGCCGAAAGGCCTCATCAGGATAGTCGCATCCAAGCAGCAGGACCACGTGCTAATCGAGGTCTCTGATGACGGTCGTGGAATAGACCTCGAGGAGGTCAAGAAAGCTGCTATCAGGAAGGGGGTGCTAACGCAAGCTCAGGCAGAGGCAGCCCTCGGCAGGGAGGTTATCGACCTGCTCTTCAGGCCAGGTTTCTCCACCAAGACCGAAGTCACAGAAGTCTCAGGAAGGGGCGTCGGGCTGGACATAGTCAAGAGCAGGGTGCAGGAGCTCGGTGGCTCCGTAATAGTCAACACCACCAAGGGTGCCGGAACGACCTTCTCGCTCTGGCTGCCGTTCACGCTGGCCATCATCGAGGCGATGCTGATAGAAATCGCCGACCAGGCCTATGCCGTGCCCATGGGCACGATGATCGAATCCCACAAGTTCGAAGAGTCGGAAGTGAAGCTGATCAGGAGCCGCGAGGTGGTACAGCTTAGGGGCGAGGTGCTCCCGCTGATCAGGATGCACGAGTTCTTCGGCGTCAAGGAGGACAAGAAGAAGGACTCGATGGACTGCTTGGTCGTTCAGAGCCGGGACAGGAGGGCGGCGCTCGAGGTGGATGACCTGCTGGGTCATCAGCAGATTGTTGTCAAGGCACTGGACAAACGGTTGAGGGGTGTCAAAGGGATTTCCGGTGGGACGATACTCGGCAGCGGCAAGATCGCACTCATCCTCGATGTTGACTCAATAATCGGAGAATGATTCGGATGACAGACGAACACGAAGGTAAGGTACTGGGAATAATCAAGGAGTTCGCCAGCATCGGCGCTGGAAACGCTGCAACAGCCCTGTCCTCGCTCTTGGACATGGAGCTCATGAATGAGGTCACATCGTGCAGCATCCTGCCGATGTCCAAGGTCCCAGAATGGCTTGGCGGGCCGAACCAGATCGTGGCAGGCACCTACACATACCTATGCGGCGACCTGAGGTGCGGCGTGCTTGTGGTCCTGCCCTCAGAATCGGCGATCATGCTCCTGGAACATCTGACCAAGGAGAAGGTCAGCCTAGGCTCGATCAATCGAATCCAGCTCTCCGCATTGAAAGAGGTCGGCAACATATGCCTCTGCTGGTACCTGATCGCGGTCTCGAGGATGATCGATGTTGACATGATACCAGCGCCACCGGATGCGACCGTCGACATGCTCGGTGCAGTGCTGGACATACCCCTAGCAAGCCTCGGAGCCAAGGTCGACACGGTGATCGCGGTCCACACCTCCTTCAAGGCGCTGGACGGGAATTTCGAGGGCTACTTCTTGCTGCTACCCGAGGAGTCGACCCTGAAGCTGATATTAGATAAGATGGGAGACACTGGAAAATGAGAGAGCTCCGGGTCGTTGGGATAGGACAGATTGCGGTAGGCCACGCCCCTGAGCAGATAGCATGCTTGGGTCTCGGCTCCTGTGTAGCTGTCATACTCTACGACCCGTTGTCAAAGATCGGCGGGCTCGTGCATGTGCTGTTGCCGAAAGCGCCCAACCCGTGCACCATCGAGGAGAAGTATGCCGACACTGGCACGAAGAAACTCCTCAACGAACTGATTGCTCGGGGCGCGAAAAAGGAAAAGATTGTTGCTAAGCTCGTAGGTGGAGCTCAAATGTTTCCAAACCTCAACCTATCGATAGCAGACATCGGGAAGCACAACTGCTGGGAAGCGAGGAGAACCCTCAGGCAGTTGGGAATACATGTAGTAGCACATGACACGGAAGGCAACAGGGGCAGGTCAGCATACCTCGACACGGAGACTGGCCGAGTCAGGGTGGATACCGCGTTCGCCCCGACCAAGGTGATCTGAGCTAGCATTCGCCCAGAAAGGCTTTTGTAGTTGCTGCTACCTGATAATGAGTCGCCAGGAGAAGGCGGATGGCTGACGGTAGGTCCGCGCTCGTCGCGGGCCGGCTGAGGAAAGTCCCCTCTCCATGAGAAAGTGGGCTGCCAGAGCAGCAGGGCGAGAGTCCTGGCAAGGGCGCAGAAACGACACAGCCCCGGGATAACGTGATGATTCCTCTGTGGATGAAGTCTCCCAGGGATTTGGTGAAACGGCGACTCCCCACTGGAGCAAGCTCAAACGGCCGTATCGATCTCTCATCGTCGGCGGGTAGAGTGCAATAGTCGAATGCCATCAACCCGGAAACGGGCGAACAGAAAGGGGCTTATGTCCTTCACCTGGCACTTTATGCAACGCTCTGTGTGACATGAAACTGCGAGCAGAGACTGAGGTTCGGAGACCCAGACTCCTCCTCAGCCCTCCCTATTTCTGTCACATCATCGGAGATTTATGTCTCGTTCGAAAAAGGACTTGCAACGCCCGCCGAGAGGCACGGGCCTCGGTTAGGAGGAAAAACCCATGAATGAACAGAGCGATTCGGGATCTCAGGGGAATGGCTGTGAAACATTCGGATATAGAGTTAGCTCATGCTACGGAGGATACTTTCACACTTCAGAGAGAAGAATCTCCCGATGACTTGGTTCGTGGGCCCGTCGAGCACACCACCAGAGTTGGGTGAGTATCTTCAGCGGCAGGGATTGGTGGCAGGTTGGGCACTTCCAGGGATGGCCATAGACCTGGGAATTGTCCAACGCCAGCAGTTGCCAGCTGGACTGGCAATTCACCCGATCAGAGATATGGATTCCCTGCAGTCATGCGTTGACATCGCTGCAAGGGCGTACGACTTCGAGGATGCAGCCAGGCAACTCTTCTGCGATGCCTACAAGGGCTTCGGAATAGGCTCCACAAAGCGATGGTTCCTGGGGATTCAGGAGGGGAAGCCCGTTGCTGTTTCGCTCCTAGTTCTTCGTGGCGGACTGGCCGTTGCATGACATGTGGCGACTCTGAAAGAGGCACGAGGACAGGGAATAGGAACAGCCATGACTCGTGAGCTGCTCCTCCGTGCCAATGATATGGGCCACGATTTCGCAGTGCTGACAGCCAGCGAGAGTGGGTTCCCTGTCTACAAAAGAATGGGTTTCAAGGAATGCTGTAGAATCAAGACATATTCATGGTCGCCGAAGAAACAGTGACCGAATGCGTAGGTATCTTGGCGTCTCATCTCTTCCTGAGGCGCGGGTTCAGGACCTCGTCCATGGCGAACCCGATGAATGTGAACCCCAGCACAACCGTCACGATGCAAAGCCCGGGAACTATGATGAACGGGTAAGGGCCAGCGAGCGCGGCGCTGCTGGCGTACGCGTCCTCCAGGATCCTTCCCCATGTCTCAACGTCCTGCGGTCCCAGCTTCAGGAAGCTGAGGGTGCTCTCCGATAGGATCGATATGGCGATCGTCAGGATCGCGTTCGCGAATATCAGCGGCACGACGTTGGGGAAGATGTGCCTCTTGATGATGTGCCATTCCCCGGACCCTATCGCCCTCGCCCTTTCCACGAACTGAAGCGACTTGATCGAGAGCACCTGCGACCGCACGATCCTGGCCGTCGTCGACCAGCCGGTCAGACCGATGACGAGCACCACGGACCCCAGGCTCTGTGAGTGGAAGATCGCTGCGACGACGATCATGAGCACGAGCCACGGTATCGACAGGAACATGTCGTTGAACCTCATGATCACTTCATCCCTCCAGCCGCCCCAGTAGCCGGACGCCAGCCCCACGATCGTGCCTATGCCCATCGATAGACCCATCGCGACGAAGCCGACAATCAACGACGCCTTAGTCCCTCCCATGGTTCTCAGGAGGACATCTCTTCCAGCCTGGTCCGTCCCGAACGGGTGTTCCCACGAAGGATTCTCCAGCCTGTCGGGGGACACATCGGTCCTGTGGTATGTCCACACGAATGTCGAGAGGAGGAGGACCACTACGAAAAACAGGATGATCGCGACGCCCGTGACACCCATCCATGTCTTCAGGAAGAGGTCGGTGGTCTTTCCGGCTCCTCTGGCCCAGAGAGCCACCTTGTCCGCGAGGATGGGGCGGAAGCTGAAGAGCCTCCGCGCGCCCCTCTCAAACACCTTCTCGAACTTCACCCCTCGCTCCTCCTCACACGATATGCACTCTCGGGTCCAGCTTGACGATGACCAGGTCGGCTATCAGGTTCGCAACGACGACTGCCACCCCGCCGACCAGGAATATGAACTGGAGAATCGGGAAGTCCTGCTTGTAGATGGCCTCTATGGTGGTCCACCCAATCCCTTTATAGCTGAACACCACCTCGACCTGGAAGGCACCGCCGAGTATGAACGCGGTGTCCATGGCGATCGTCGTCACGACAGGAAGCCTCGCGTTCGGGGTCGCATGGTTCTTCATGACCATCCGTTCCGTCAGGCCCTTCGCATATGCAGTGACGATGTAGTCCTCCGTCATGACGTCGCTGAGCGCGTTCCTTTGGATCAGGATGATACCCGCCAAGGAGCCGACTGACAGGGTTACCATGGGTAGGAACATGTGCCAGATCATGTCTCCGATCTTCTGGAAGGTCAGGGGGAACGGCGATGTCCCAGATGTCATGTATCCTCCTGCTGGGAAGAGGTCCAGCATTCCCACGAAGATCATCATCAGAACTATACCGAACCAGAACACCGGCATCCCGTAGAAAAACAGGCCGAAGCCTGTTATCGCCACATCGGTCGCCTTTCCCCTCTTGAACGCTGCCAGCTTGCCCAGGGCGATACCGATCACGAACGTCAGGAGGGATGAACATCCCAGGAGCAGCGCGGTCCAGGCAATGGCACCTGACATCACCTCCGTGACCGGACGTTTGTAGATGTATGATGTCCCCCACTTTCCAGTAAAGGTGTCCTTGAAGTAGATGACCACCTGTTCCAAAGGCGACTTATCCAGTCCGAACTCCTTGATGTTCCTCTCATACGTCTCGTTCGATGTGGTCGGGTCCCTCGGGGTGAGCAGCTTGACCGGATCGCCCGGCATGACTCTGAAAAGGACGTAGTTCATCGCCATGATGAGTATGATGGTGATTGCTGCGTTGATCAATCGCTTGGCCAACACGCGCCTGAACGACGCCAAGCCATCACCTCCCCGACATCGTCGTTGATAGACACTTCAAGACATCCTCGATTCTTCAGATTCGGACCGCTGGATGCGCTCGGAAATCGCATGAAGAGGTTTGGCAAAGGGTTTCGTCCGACCTATTTCTTGGGCGGCGGTGGTTCTTCCGGCGGGGCCATCCCTTCCATACCTCCAGCGCCGGACTCCTCAGGCTTCTTTTTTCGTCTAGTCAGGAGCAGGACGGCCACGATAAGTGCGAGTATCGCGATTGCGGCTATGGCGCCGATCGCGGCCATGCTGATCCCTCCGCCAGACTTCTTCTCCACGATGATCTTGGCAGTGCTGGTCGCCCAGGTCATGTTGGAGTGGTCCTTCCCGTCCATGACCGTCACGCGCACCGAGTATCCGTTGGCGTCTGCGACTGAATACGCGTGCGTGAACGACTGTATGCTCGAGTTTGTGTCAGGCGTTAGCGCCACTTCCTTGACCTCGACCGGAGAATCGTCCCCGAAGTCGATCGTGATGTTTACGGTGTCTCCTTCGTAGTCCTTAACCGTCATGTTGAACCAGACCGTCTCGTCCGTCACGTACTTCGCCTTGAGCGGGCCGACCTGCCATGTCTCGATCGTCGGTTTCAGGTTCCCGTCCATCACAGTCACTGACCCTGTCGCGGTGACATTATGGCCGTTGCCGTCGTCCACCGCCACGGTCATCGTGAATGTGGCGGTCCGGTTGTAGACATGTGTCCCGCCGTAGGTGCTATTGCTCAGGCTGAGCGGGCTGTTGTCACCCCAGGTGTACCAGACTGACAGCGCGTCGCCGTCCGGGTCTGAGATCGTGATTGGGGTGATCTCGAAGGTCTGGTTGTAGAATGCCGTGTAGGACGATTGGAGCGAGAACGTCGGCGGACTGTTGGCCACGAGTATCTCGACGTTGAAGAGCGACGAGACATTGTGGGTGCCGTCCGCGAAGCTGTCGTTCACGTGCACGGTTATGGTGTACGTGCCCGCGTCACCGTACGTGTGCGATATGTTCACGTACTGCAGGCCGGTCGTGCCTCCGAGAGTCGTTGCCAGGGCAGTTCCTCCGTCCTCGAAGTCGAGGTAGAATTCGAGTGGGTCCTGGTTCGCGTCGGATGCGCTCACATTCACCCAGACCTCAGTGCCTGCTTTCCCTGGATCCGGATACATCGTAAGGGATACGGATCCTGGAGGTACGGGCGATCCCGAGGGTAGTATGTGGGCGACTCTGCTCGAAGATACATTGTGTCCCTGCCCGTCGTCAACGTAGACAGTGACCGTGTAGTCTCCCGGAGTGGCCCACGTGTGCAAGACTGTGGAAGTTATCGGCGAGCCCGCATTGGGCGGGTAGTTCAGGACGTCATAGCTGGCACCGCTCCAGTTCCACGTGAATCTGAGCCCGTCAGGGTCAGCATCGGTCGACTGGGCCTGGCACGGAATCGGAATGCCTTCAATGCCATCCATCGCGGAGATGTCCGGATTGCTCGGGGGCGTGTTCTCGATCACGCGATACGCCTGGGTCCATGTGACATTGTGGAGCGTGTTCGTCTCGACATCGAACCCGTCCCATACGGACGCCCTCACGTTGTAGAGGCCAGGTGTGGTCCATGTGTGTTGGCGCGTGAAGTTGTACACGACGTTGTCCTTCAGCGGGTCCTTGCGGTAGACATCGTACGTGCCGTCCCCCCACGCGATCGTGAACAGCAGACCGTAGTGAGACGTGCCGGATTCATTGTCACGTGCGGAGATGCTCCAGGTCGTGGGCACATTTATGTAGACCGGTGAAGGCGGCGTGAAATACGTGCTGACTATGACAGGTCCGAGGTTGGGCGTTGACACGACGTTTACCCGCGAGGGTACTTTCACCTCATGGCTCGGCTGCTGGTCCCAGACTGACACATTCATTCCCAGCCCCGTTGCCAAGGCCGTGTATGTATGCGTGACGGAGACGACCTGCGGCACCTTGGTGTCACCACCGACGGAGCTCTGGGCTGTTCCCCCGTCACCGAACGACCAGTTGACCAACAGAGGATCGCCGTCAGGGTCTGAGACCGTCACGGAGAACGTCTTCGGCGAGTCCTTGAGTATGTCGTACGCGTCGTCCGGTGGGATGTTGAAGAACGGTGATCGGTTCGCGGCTGGCATGAGGTCGAACCAGAGCCAGACCAGGGTCGATGCGACTGATCTTCCCACATGCACCTGCCAGTCTCCCCAGCCGTCATACCTGTAGTTAGTGTATGCGTAGAGACCGAGGTCGTAGACCGGTGGGTTCTCGGTGTACGAGTCATAAATCCATTGCTGGAGCTTGTCGACGATGACCTTTCTGTCCGTCCTGTCAAGCGTGTGGAGCGCTGCTGTGAGGTTCTCATCGAATGCCGAGTAGGGCGTGCCCGTCGGCGACGATGACTGGTTCGAGGGACCGTACCACCATGGGCCCATCGGCATTTGGACGTTGTTGCCTCCGGAATACAGCTCGGAGGTCTTCCAGGTTCCGAGGATGTAGTTCAGCGGTTCAGGGTTCCATCCCCAGTGCCAGACCCATATGTCGTAGTAGGCTTTGTACCAAGCCTGGTTTATCATCGTGACCTCGTTATCCACGGTTGACGTGAAGCCGAGCCCAGCCTGATGAGCCCATCCCGCCCAGGTCTCTGCGATGACTCCCCAAGAGGAATCGGTGTTGGGCGCCTGGCATCGTATGTTCGTCAGGGAGTCTCCAATGGCCGCCCATCCTTCCTTATAGGCCATCGAGGCAGACGTCACTTCCTGAATGCCATCGCCATTTGTGTCGATGTAACCGTGATCGATCAACACCTGTTTGGCAGCCGGCGGGTCGAAGGGCAGCTGGTTGTCGATGACCTTGTGCCAATAGGTGGGTGGAACGACAGAGTCCGCTTTTGTCGCGAGGCCGAACAAGATGTTGTCCACGATGTAGGTCTTGTTCAATGTCATCATGATGGCTTTGCGCACGAACGGGTCGAGGAGGAATAGCTTTCCTCCCTTGTCTCTCTGGTTCCAGCCGTCATCGTAGCCAGTCGTCCTGAAATCCAGCGGGACCGCGTTGATGGCGATGTCCGTGATACCAGCCTCCTGGACAGGCGCCTTCGTGATGTGGACCTTCGTGCCCGCGCCGCCCAGGACGGTCCTGAAGACGTTCACATCCCCCGTCAGGACAATGGTGTCCTCTGTGCCGCTGTTCATGGCGAGAGTCAACGCGGACGCGTCCGCGTAGACGGTATAGAGTATTCCGTCGATCTTCACGGTCCTTCCGATCTCATTCCCGTGGTAGTTTGGCGCCGTGGCGAACTTATACCACGATCCCCTTAGCCAGGAGTCGAACAGGAAAGGTCCGCTTCCGACATTGTCGCCCGGATTCAGGCCCCCGTACGGGTTCCTGCCCTGGGTGGTTCCAGGATCGTTCCATATGTACTCCGGAACGATCGGAATGTTCGTGAGGTCATCGAAAATCGTCACCTTCGAGTAGTCCGTGTCGATCCTGACCGTGTAGTCGTCTACCGCGATGACGTCAGTGACATTCTCCAGATAGTAGTTCCAGGATCCTCCCGTGTTGTTCAGGATGAGCTCGTACGTGAACACGACGTCCCTTGCTGTCAGTTTGTGAGTGGTGTCAAGCGGGTTCGCTTTGGACCTGAAATACGCATTATGAGTGATGTTCACCCATGTGACCATCGAGCCGTCGGGATTGACTGTCTGGTTCCACGACCTCGCAAGGTCTCCCACGACGTTGTTCCAGTCCTGATCGAACGTGAACAAGCAGCTGTAAACGAGATACGCCGCAACGTAGTCTTCGACCATTTCAATGGTCATCGGGTTCCAGATGACGATCTCGCTTCGCCAACCGACCTTGACGACATTGGGGCCTATGCCCGCTGCATTCTCGGTCGCTGGATGCCCGAACATCAGTGTGGGCAATGCAGCGAACCCCATCATCACAACTATCAGCACGGCTAGCACATGAGTAGCTCCCCCGATACTCCTCATACTCGTCCCTCCACTCAGCATGGCTCAACTGACCTGAGAAGGTCCATTTCGTATTGGAGTCCTTGCTATATAACGCATTTGAAATCGAGCGTCCAGATTGGTCGTCTGAGCAGGTATGGAGAATGTATTCCCACACCTCTTCCGCCACAGCGGGATAACCCGCATGGCTGAGAAGGATATCAATGTCTTCTCGATTAAGGCTCAGAGCAGACACAAAAGGTTGGAGACAGTCATTAAGTATGTCCACATGAACCAGCCAAAGGTGAGGGACGACTACGATATGGTCTTCGACAGCAACAAGCACGAAGCGTTCAGAGAGCCCGAGAAGGCAACCAAACCAGCGTTGCCCGACCCTAGGCCAAATGATGATGAAACGATACCAAGCAACCTAGCAGCTCTCTTCAGCAAACTCTCAGATGACACACGCCGAAAACTCGTTTCAAAGCTTAGCAGTTCTGACCACAGAATCGAGCTACATGGAGGATAGACATTTGCAGAGAAGTGCACAGTATGAACGGAATTGCTCCATGGGCAACAATCTGCTTACTGGCTCAGTTGAGGAAAGGGGCTTACGAACCTTCACCTGGCACTACTTTTCAAAGCTGTCGCGGACAGAAGAAGACTTATGTTCCCTGGCAGGAAAAGCCCATAGGGGAGGAAAGGCGATAAGGTCCGGGGAATTGGCGATGAAGTGCCCGAATTGCGGAACGAACAATCCTGATGGAGCGATATTCTGTCAGGGATGTGCCTTTCGATTGTCAGCGTCTTCCACG